>JAEEGI010001213.1_pt1 | contig 65246 bp, 51 predicted proteins | sample 8958751 | NCBI WGS metagenome assembly JAEEGI01 (sample SAMN16246545, study PRJNA631951) | gut metagenome | biome: gut microbiome; feature: rumen; material: KS-attached | host: Bos | place: Iran: Karaj | collected 2018-10
GGCCTTCGTTGATCAGTTCCTCATTGAGGATGTCGAGCATCTCGAGGAAAGAGGTGTCGTCGGGAATGTCTTTCATCTCGTGGGTGTCGAAATATCCTTTCTCACGAGGTCCGTTCTGACGCCAGAACTTGATAGTGAATGATATATTTTTAGCCATGATTGTTAGTTCTTATAATTACGTGTTTGTACCTTGATTGCCTCATACTCTAACGGCTCCTTGATTAATTCGGGTGCCTTGTCGTCGGAGCCCTGGTATTCCCAGCAGCCCACATAGAAGAAGTTCTCGTCGTCGCGCTTGGCCTCGCCTTCCTCTGTCTGGTATTCCTCGCGGAAGTGACCACCGCAACTCTCGTTGCGTGAGAGGGCATCGTAAGCCACCAACTGACCCATGGTGATGAAGTCGCGCAGGTGGATGGCCTTGTCGAGTTCGATATTGAGACCTTCCTTTGTTCCGGGGATGAACAGGTTGGTGTCAAACTCCTTACGCAGTTTCTTGATGAGTTCGATGCCTTCCTTGAGTCCTTCAGCGGTACGTCCCATACCCACGTGCTCCCACATGATGTGGCCCAGTTCCTTGTGGATGGAGTCAACGCTGCGCTTGCCCTTGATGTTCATCAGGCGGTCGATTTCAGCGTCGACGGCCTTCTCTGCTTCTTCAAACTCGGGCAGGTCGGTGGAGATGCGTGGCCATACAGCCTGGTCGGCCAGGTAGTTCTGTATAGTATAAGGTAATACGAAGTAACCGTCGGCCAGACCCTGCATGAGGGCGGAGGCACCAAGACGGTTGGCACCGTGGTCGGAGAAGTTGCACTCACCGATGGCGAAGAGACCCTTGATAGAGGTCTGCAACTCATAGTCTACCCAGATACCACCCATTGTGTAGTGGATGGCGGGATAGATCATCATCGGGTGGTAATAGGTCACACCGTCGATTTCGCAAGCTTTCTTGCCGGGGAATACATCGGTGATTTCCTCATACATCTCGAAGAGGTTGCCATAGCGTTGCATGATGACATCGATACCCAGACGGTTGATTGACTCTGAGAAATCGAGGAACACAGCCAAACCGGTGTTGTTCACACCAAAGCCTTTGTCGCAGCGCTCCTTGGCGGCACGTGAAGCCACGTCGCGTGGAACGAGGTTACCGAAAGCGGGATAGCGGCGCTCGAGGTAGTAGTCGCGGTCTTCCTCAGGAATCTCATATCCTTGTTTGGTACCTGCCTGCAGGGCCTTGGCGTCTTCAAGTTTCTTGGGCACCCAGATACGTCCGTCGTTACGCAGCGACTCCGACATCAGCGTGAGTTTCGACTGCTTGTCGCCGTGAACGGGGATACAGGTGGGGTGAATCTGTACATAGGATGGGTTGGCAAAATAGGCTCCCTTGCGATAGCACTGCACAGCGGCGGTACAGTTGCAGCCCATGGCGTTGGTGGAGAGGAAGTAGGCATTGCCATATCCACCAGTAGCGATGACCACGGCATTGGCAGAGAAGCGCTCGAGTTTTCCGGTGACAAGGTTCTTGGCGATGATACCACGGGCACGGCCGTCGACAATCACCACGTCTTCCATCTCATAGCGGGTGTAGAGTTTCACCTTGCCTGCCTGTACCTGTGCGCTGAGCGACGAGTAGGCACCGAGCAGCAGTTGCTGGCCTGTCTGTCCCTTGGCATAGAATGTACGCGACACCTGTGCGCCACCGAATGAACGGTTGGCCAACATGCCGCCATACTCACGGGCGAAGGGGACGCCTTGGGCCACACACTGGTCGATGATGTTGTTCGACACCTCTGCCAGACGGTAGACGTTGGCCTCACGGGCGCGATAGTCGCCACCCTTCACGGTGTCGTAGAAAAGACGGTAAACAGAGTCACCGTCGTTCTGGTAGCACTTGGCGGCATTGATACCACCTTGTGCAGCGATGGAGTGTGCGCGGCGTGGTGAGTCCTGGATACAGAGGTTGATGACGTTGAAGCCCATCTCACCAAGACTGGCGGCAGCACTGGCTCCTGCCAGACCGGTACCCACGACGATGACGTCGAGTTTCAGTTTGTTCTTCGGGTTCACCAAGCGCTGGTGGGCCTTGTAGTTGGTCCATTTCTCTGCTACTGGTCCTTCGGGAATTCTTGAATCTATTTTCTTAGTCATGATATTACGAATTTAAATAAAGGATGATTGATTAGAATGCGCAGCAGAGACTTGGTGCACACTTGAATGCAAAAGCAAGCACTACGATGAGGAAGCAAGCCATGAGGATGGTAACATAGATGTAGCCGATGGTCTTCCAGCGATTGAACCATATCTTACCACTGATACCAAGAGTTTGCATGGCACTCCAGAAACCGTGTGTGAGATGGAACCAGATAGCCACGAGCCAGATGATGTAGAGCACCACGTAGACGGGGTTGGCAAAGGTTTCCTTAATCCATCCGAAACCGTCGGTGGGACTGAGTTTGGTATGGATGTCGAAGAGTTCGGCAAACATCATGTTGTACCAGAAGTTGAACAAGTGCAGCAACAAACCGAGCAGGATAATGATACCGAGCACGAGCATGTTCTGCGATGCCCATTCCACTTTCTTCGGCGTGTCGGTGACAGCGTAACGCTCATTTCCACGTGCACGGCGGTTCTGTGCGGTGAGGATGAAAGCGTAGACAATGTGAATGACCGCCAGCGCAGCCAGACCCAGAGTGGCAACTACTGCATACCAGTTGGAGCCCAGCAACTCGCAAATCCAGTTGTAGGCTTCGCCTGAAAAAAGTGCAGCGACGTTCATGCAACAGTGGAACGTCAGGAACAGGATGAGCGCAATACCGGTAACCGACATCACGACCTTCCTACCAATAGAAGAATTGATTAACCACATAAATGATTGAAATTTAATTATTTAATTATTGTGTTACTATTATTGCTATAATGGTATAGTATTCGTTTGTGGGTTAATGAGGCAAAAAATACCTATTCTTGGGTATTAAAGAACGCCTTTGGATTGCAAAAATAGTATTTTTTGGTGATAATTCAAAGGTTTTTGAGAAAAAAACCGATTATTATGCTTACTTTTGCGGTGGATTTGGTTCATCGGCAAGGCAATGAGTTGAATGAACCCCAAAATGAGCGTTTTTCTGATATGACCTACAGAATGGATTATGATGTCATCGTCGTGGGCGGCGGACATGCCGGTTGCGAGGCGGCTTGCGCGGCAGCAGGCATGGGTGCGCGTACCCTTCTCGTGACGATGGACATGAACAAGATAGCGCAGATGAGTTGCAATCCTGCCGTTGGCGGCATCGCCAAGGGACAGATTGTGCGTGAGGTCGACGCGCTGGGTGGATGGATGGGCATCGTCACTGATGCCACAGCCATACAGTTCCGTATGCTCAACAGGTCGAAGGGTCCGGCGGTATGGAGTCCGCGGGCACAGTGCGACAGGGGAAAATTCATCTGGAAATGGCGCGAGACACTGGATGCCATTCCTTTGCTCGACATCTGGCAAGACCAGGTGGAACAACTCATTGTGGAGAATGGCGAGGCAGTGGGTGTCACCACACTATGGGGTGTGGAAATCCGTGCCAAGAGTGTCATCATCACGGCGGGTACATTCTTGAATGGCTTGCTGCACATCGGACGTAGTCAGGTGCCCGGCGGACGCATTGCCGAACCGGCAGCACTTCATCTCACGGAAAGTATCACCCGTCATGGGGTGCGTACTGCAAGGATGAAGACGGGTACGCCGGTACGCATCGACCGTCGCTCAGTGCATCTCGAGGAGATGGAGGTTCAGGATGGTGAACACGATTTCCATCAGTTCAGTTTCTTGGGCGACCCGCGCCAGTTGCAAGCCCTCACCTGCTGGATATGCTATACCAACCCGGCAGTGCATGAGGTGCTGCGTGACGGTCTTGCCGATTCACCGCTTTATAATGGTCAGATACAGAGCATAGGTCCTCGCTATTGTCCGTCGATAGAGACGAAGTTGGTCACGTTTCCTGAACGCCAGCAACACATGCTCTTCCTTGAGCCGGAAGGTGAAAACACCAACGAGATGTATCTCAATGGTTTCTCATCGAGCATGCCGATGGACGTGCAGATTAATGCATTGCGCCAGATACCGGCACTCAGAGACGTAAAGGTTTACCGACCCGGCTATGCTATCGAATATGACTTCTTCGACCCCACACAGTTGAATCACTCCCTGGAGTCGAAGGTCATCCCCGGATTGTTCCTCGCCGGACAGGTGAATGGCACTACGGGATATGAGGAGGCTGCCGGACAAGGACTGGTGGCGGGCATCAATGCTGCCATACACTGCGGCGGTGGAGTTCCTTTCGTGATGCGGCGCGACGAGAGTTATATCGGTGTGCTCATCGACGACCTGGTGACAAAGGGAGTTGACGAACCTTACCGCATGTTCACCTCTCGTGCCGAATACCGTATCTTGCTCCGACAGGATGATGCCGATGCACGTCTTACCGAGAAGGCATACCATCTGGGACTGGCCTCGCGGCAACGTTATGACTGGTGGATGGAGAAAAAAGAGTCCATCGCCCGTATCATCCATTATTGTGAGCATGCTTCCATCAAACCCAAGGAGGTGAATGCCCGCCTCGAACAGTTGGGCACTACCCCACTCCACTATGGCTGCAAAGCCATCGACTTATTGGGCAGACCGCAAATTGACCTCGTTACGCTGCAGGAGATGTTGCCCGAACTCCATACCATCATCGACAACCTGCCCAACCGCAAGGAGGAAATTGCGGAGGCGGCAGAGGTGCTGATGAAATACAAGGGATATATCGAGCGCGAACGACTGGTGGCCGACAAGATGCACCGACTCGAGGATATCATCATCAAAGGTCATTTCGACTACAAGAACATGACGCAAATATCCATCGAGGCACGACAGAAACTCGAGCGGATCAATCCCGACACACTTGCACAGGCCAGTCGCATCCCTGGGGTCTCTCCCTCCGACATCAATGCCATGCTGGTGATGATGGGAAGATAATTTTGTAAAAACTTTTTATGTTTCACGTGAAACAATCCATCTAAAAACTTCATAGACATGAACAACGAAATCCTGCTCAACAACCTTAGGAGCATCCCCGACTTCCCCGTGAAGGGAATCAATTTCAGAGACGTCACTACCTTGTTCAAGAACGCCGAGTGCCTCAGAATCATGCTCGACGAACTCTATGACATCTACAAGGACAAGGGCATCACCAAAATCGTGGGCATCGAGAGCCGCGGCTTCGTCATGGCCTCTGCGTTGGCGGTCAAGTTGGGTGCCGGTGTGGTGCTCTGCCGCAAGCCCGGAAAACTTCCCGCCGAGACCGTCAGGGAGACCTATACGAAAGAGTATGGCGAGGATACCATCGAAATCCACAAGGATGCCATCGACGAGAACGACGTGGTACTCCTCCACGACGACCTGCTGGCCACCGGCGGCACCATGAAGGCTGCCCTCGACCTGGTCAACAAGTTCCATCCCAAGAAGACCTACATGAACTTCATCATCGAACTGGTGAACGAGGGTCTCGACGGGCGCAAGCCCTTCGGCGACATGGTGGAAATCACCACCCTGCTGCAGGTATAATACAGTCTGGGCTATCCAGATTTTCCAGCACCTATGGAAATTCTGGATAGCCGTTTTTTCTGTTCCACGTGAAACAATCCCCTACCCCACGATGAAAAACGAAAGCGACGAGCAACTCCGGCAACGGTTGAAAAACATCGTGCTCAACATGCCCGAGCAACCGGGCAGTTACCAGTATCTCGACGATAATGGCGTGATTATCTATGTGGGGAAGGCCAAGAACCTGAAGCGGAGGGTAGCCTCCTATTTCCACAAGGAAGTGGACAGGTTCAAAACCAAGGTGCTCGTCAGCAAAATCAGAGACATCAAATACACGGTGGTGAATACCGAGGAGGATGCCCTGTTGCTCGAGAACAGTCTCATCAAGAAATACAAGCCCCGCTACAATGTCTTGTTGAAAGACGGCAAGACCTATCCCAGCATCTGTGTCACCAACGAGCCATTCCCTCGTATTTTCAAGACCCGTAACATCAACCGCAAGTGGGGTACCTATTATGGTCCCTACAGCAATGTGGCACCAATGATTGCCGTGCTCGAACTCATCCGGCGGCTCTACAAACCCAGAGCATGCAACATGGTGATGACCAAGGAGCGAATCGCTGAGGGAAAGTACAAGACCTGCTTGAAATATCACCTCCACCTCTGCTATGCCCCATGTGTGGCAAAACAGTCGTATGAAGACTATCAGGAGAATATCCGCCAGGCTAAGGAAATCCTCAAGGGAAACACGCGTGAAATCATCAGGCAACTCACCCAACTGATGATGGAGCGCGCCCAGCAACTCCGTTTCGAGGAAGCGGAGGAAATCAAGCGAAGGATAGTCCTTATCGACAACTACTGCGCCAAGAGCGAGGTGGTGAGCAGCACTATTCACAATGTCGACGTATTCAGCATCACCAACGACGAGCATTCCAACTATGCCTTCGTCAACTATATGCACGTGACCAATGGAAGCATCAATCAGGCTTTCACCATCGAATATAAACGCAAATTGCAGGAGACTGATGATGAGTTGCTCGCCCTGGCTATCCCTGAGATACGTCAGCGTTTCCACAGCAATGCCAAGGAGATTATTTTGCCAAGAGAAATCGAATGGCTGCCCGAAAACGTGGAGGTAACGATACCTCAGAGGGGAGACAAGAAACATTTGCTCGAACTGTCGCAGATGAACGGACGCCAATACCGACTCGACAGGTTGAAACGCACCGAGAAACTCAATCCCGAACAACGGCAGACACGACTCATGAAGGAGTTGCAGCAAGCCTTGAAACTTGAAAAACTGCCCTATCATATTGAGTGTTTCGACAACTCTAATATCAGCGGTGAGGATGCTGTCGCTGGATGTGTGGTGTTCAAGGGTATGAAACCAAGCAAGAAAGACTACCGTAAATATACCATCAAAACCGTCACTGGTCCCGACGACTATGCCTCGATGAAAGAGGTGGTGCGACGACGCTACTCCCGTATGAAAGAAGAAGACTCTCCCCTACCCGACCTCATCATCACCGATGGCGGAAAAGGACAGATGGAGGTGGTGAGACAGGTGGTGGAAGACGAACTGCACCTCGACATCGCCATCGCAGGACTGGCAAAAGACGACCGTCACCGCACCAACGAACTGCTCTTCGGATTCCCTCCCGTGGTCATCGGCATGAAAACCGACAGCGAACTCTTTCACGTTCTCACACAGATACAAGACGAGGTTCACCGCTACGCCATTACCTTCCACCGTGACAGAAGGAGCAAACATGCCCTTCATTCCGAACTCGACGATATCAAGGGCGTGGGACCGAAGACGAAAGAAGTACTCATCAAGGCACTGAAATCCGTGAAAAACATTAGGGAAGCCTCTCTTCCACAACTCCAACAACTCGTGGGACCGGCAAAGGCACAGGTGATTTTCGACCATTTCAAAAAATAATGGGGCGAATTCGTCTCCATATCGTTTTTTTTGCGTAAATTTGCCTTTGACAAAAATAGAATGCGCTATTTTTGACCTCAAACACAGAAAAACATGAGAGTTGTCATCCAAAGAGTATCACAGGCATCAGTGACTATCAACAATCTGGTGAAATCAGAAATCCAACAGGGATTGTTGGTTCTTCTCGGTGTTTGCGACGAAGATACAGAAGAGGATATCGACTGGCTGGTAAGGAAAATCATCCAACTCAGGATATTCAGCGATGAGAACGGGGTGATGAACCGCTCCGTCACCGACGTACAGGGAGATGTCATGGTGGTGAGCCAGTTTACACTGTTCGCCTCATATAAAAAAGGCAACCGGCCTTCATGGCTCAGGGCTTCAAAACCCGAGGTGGCCACCCCACTCTACCGACTTTTCTGTGAGAAAATGGCTGAAGCACTCGGAAAAACCGTGGCTACAGGTTCTTTTGGAGCCGACATGAAAGTGATGCTGATCAACGACGGACCAGTGACGATTTGCATGGATACAAAGAACAAGGAATAGGATGGAAAAACCGAATATTACACTGAAAGAGGCGCAAAGACAGGTCGACGAGTGGATACAACGCTATGGCGTGCGCTATTTTTCCGAACTCACCAATATGGCATGCCTTACCGAAGAGGTGGGTGAATTGGCACGTGTGATGGCACGGAAATATGGCGACCAGAGTTTCAAAGAGGGTGAGAAAGACCACCTCGGTGAAGAGATGGCCGACATCCTTTGGGTGCTCATCTGCCTGGCCAATCAGACGGGAGTTGACCTCACCGAAGAATTCCATAAAACCATGGAGAAGAAGACGCACCGCGACAGTCTGAGACATATTGCCAACCCTAAATTGAAAGCATAACCCAAAATTAATGACTATGGAATTGATAAAAAAAGACGCTCAGAACCCTAAGAGCAAAATCGAAGAAGTACTGGACAAATATAATGTAGACATCGATGATGCTACTGTTCAGGAAGAAGTAAAGAGAATCATTGCTGAAAAAGTGCCGGAGAACGACACCCTCGAAGTGAAGAAATTCCTTATGGGAAGCGTGGAACTCACCTCGCTCAATACACAGGACTCTGATAAGAGCATCATGGCATTCACCGAGAAAGTGAATCAATTCGATGAAGCCTACCCCACCCTGCCTCATGTAGCCACTATTTGCGTATATCCTTGCTTTGCCAGCGTGGTAAGCAATACGCTGGAGGTAGATGGCGTAGAGATTGCCTGCGTTTCGGGCAGTTTCCCCTCTTCCCAGGCGCTCATAGAGGTGAAAGTGGCAGAGACGGCACTCGCTGTGAAAGACGGTGCTACGGAGATAGATATCGTCATGCCTGTGGGGAAATTCCTCTGCGGCGACTATGAGGGAGTTTGCGACGACATCACCGAGATGAAGAACGCATGTGGCGACAAGGCCATGAAGGTAATCCTTGAGACAGGACTGCTGAAAACCGCCAAAAACATCAAGATTGCATCTATTCTTTCCATGTATTCTGGTGGCGACTATATCAAGACATCCACCGGAAAACTGAGTCCTGCCGCTACTCCAGAGGCTGCCTACGTGATGTGCCAGGCCATCAAGGAATACTATGATGAGACAGGCATTCAGATAGGTTTCAAACCTGCCGGAGGACTCAACACGGTGACCGATGCACTCATCTATTACACCATTGTCAAGGAAATACTTGGCGAAAAATGGCTTACCAACAAGTGGTTCCGCCTCGGTACAAGCCGCCTGGCCAACCTCTTGCTCAGTGAGGTGACAGGCGAGGAAGTGAAGTTCTTCTAACACAGTTTGCTTATACAATACAGAGACACAGAGACACAGAGGAAAATAATACTCTGTACCTCGGTGTCTCTGTGTTATATAATTATTGTTGCTCTATTATTTTCGTCAAGCGAAACTTGAGTGAGTAAGAAATCTGCTCAATTATTCCTATTGGCTACGAAGTTGAGATAGGTTTGCAGCGATTGTTTGATATCAAATTGTTTCACGTGAAAATCAATGTATCGTTGGGCATGTTCACTGAAATCGTCCATCCTTTTCACTGCATAGTCAATGCCTCCGTTGTCGATGGCAAACTTCACCAACTGGTGAATTTCCTCGTCTTTCACAAAGCCTTTCTTCACCTTCTTTGCCAATTCAAGCATATCTTGGTTGCCCGTCTTCTTCAAAGCGTGGATGATGGGCAGCGTCAGTTTGCCTTCTGCCATGTCGTTGCCTGTGGGCTTTCCTATCTCCTTGGAGTCGAAATAGTCGAAAATATCATCACGGATCTGGAAAATCATGCCAATGGCCATACCGAAATCATAGGCATCACGCACCTCCTCGTCAGTGGCATCTACCGATAGGGCACCATTCATCGCACAACGGGCGAAGAGCGAGGCGGTTTTCTGACGGATAATCTGGTAATAGACGTCTTCGGATATTCCATCATCCGAAAAGTTGTTCAATTGAAGCAATTCACCTTGCGAAAGGGTCTGACCCAGTTCTGCCAGACTGGTGATAATCCTGGAATTACCGCTTCTCGACACATACAACAAGGCAGAAGACAAGATGAAGTCGCCCACCAATACCGCTACCTTGTTGTTGAACATGGCATTGACAGAAGCCTGACCACGGCGCTCACCACTCTCATCCACCACATCGTCGTGTACCAAACTCGCCGTATGCAGCAGTTCCAGGCCTAGCGCGGCATATTGTGTGGTGCGGTTCACCTCACCTAAGTTCTTGGCCATCAAGAGGGTGAGGATGGGGCGCATACGTTTGCCACCACGCTGCCTGATATGCTCCAAGGCATCGGAGAGCATGCCATCGGTATGTGAGAGCGATTCGTCGAACAGGCCGATGAATTCTTTGAGTTCTGCCTCAATGGGCTGTCTGATGATAGAAAGATGATCCATTGTCAGAAATTTGAGACAAAATTACGCATTTTTCTCGGATAAATGAAAAAATTGAGTAATTTTACACAGAAAATTGAAAACACTATGGAGAAACTATTCCTTTTCGATGCCTACGCCCTCATCTATAGGGCTTACTATGCTTTTATCCGTAGCCCAAGGTTCAACTCCAAAGGGCAGAATACGTCGGCTGTGCTGGGGTTCTGTAATACTCTCCAGGAGATTCTCTCCAAGGAGAAACCGAAGTATCTCGGCGTGGCCTTCGACCCACACGGACCTACCTTCAGAAATGAGATTTTCCCAGAATATAAGGCGCAGCGAGAAAAGACACCAGAAGATATTCTGTTTGCTGTACCTATTATAAAAGACATCCTCAATGCCATGCATATTCCCGTACTTATGGTCGACGGCTTTGAGGCCGATGATGTCATTGGTACATTGGCAAAAGTGGCTGCCAATGAGGGTCTCGACACTTTCATGCTTACTTCAGATAAGGACTACGGACAACTCATTACCGACAACGTGAGAATGTATCGCCCACAGCATGGTGGGGGATACGAAATCATCGGTCCCGAACAAATCAACGCCAAATATGGTATCAGCCGGCCCTCACAGGTTATCGACCTGCTGGCTTTAATGGGCGATGCTGCCGATAATTTCCCAGGCTGTCCTGGGGTAGGAGAGAAGACAGCAGTAAAACTCATCAATGAGTTCGGTTCGGTAGATGAACTGATTAGTCACACCGATCAGTTGAAAGGGGCATTAAAGAAAAAGGTGGAGGAACACGTCGACGATATCCTCCTCTCCAAGACTCTCGCCACTATCAAGACCGATGTACCCGTGACCCTCGATTTGAAAAAATTGGAGGTGACCGAACCCGACGAGTCGCAACTCCGGAAAATCTTCGAAGAACTGGAGTTCAAAACGCTGGCCGATAAATTTCTTAACAAACCTAAAAAAATACCTCAAAATGTGAATTTACAACTCGATTTGTTTGCAGAATTTCCCACCGACAGTGAGGAGACTGAAAAAAAATCGAGTTTTGAGAGCCTAAAAACCATTAGTCATGATTATCAACTTATTGAAAAACAAGAAGATATTAAAAAATTATGTGATTTTTTATTGACATTCGATTTTTTGAGTCTAGATACGGAAACCACTTCTACCAACCCCATCGAGGCAGAATTGGTGGGATTGAGTTTCGCCGTACGCGAAAATCAGGCTTTCTACGTTCCCGTGCCCGAAAATCATGAGGAGGCACAACAGGTGGTGGAGATTTTCCGACCACTGTACGAAAATCCGTCGATATTGAAAATCGGACAGAACATCAAGTACGATATGCAGGTGCTGGCCAACTATGGCATCACCCTCGAAGGCGACCTCTGGGATACCATGGTGGCCCATTACCTCATCCAACCAGAGTTGCGACATAACATGGACCTCCTGGCAGAAGTCTATCTCAACTATAAGACCATCCATATCGACGAACTTATCGGTCCGAAAGGAAAAAAACAACGTAGCATGCGCGAACTAACACCCGCAGAGGTATATGAGTATGCTGCCGAGGATGCCGATGTGACACTGAAACTGAAAAGGGTACTCGAACCCAAACTGAAGGAAGTGGGAGCCGACCGGCTGTTCCACGACATCGAGATGCCGCTGATACCCGTTTTGGCTGACATGGAGCGCAATGGTGTGTGTATCGACACAGAGTCGCTAGCCGAGACCTCAAAGGCGTTCACCCAACGCATGAACGATATTGAACAGCAAATCTATGCATTGGCGGGTGAACAGTTCAATATCTCCTCACCCAAACAGGTGGGCGACATCCTCTTCTCTAAACTAAAAATAGTGGAAAAGCCCAAGAAGACAAAGACAGGACAGTTTGTCACCTCAGAGGAAGTACTGCAGACACTGAAGGGAAAACACGAAATAGTAGAGAAAATACTCGACTACCGCGGACTGCGCAAATTACTCAGTACGTATATCGATACCTTGCCACAACTCATCAACCCGAAAACCCAACATATCCACACGTCGTTCAATCAAACGGTGACCGCCACAGGAAGACTGTCGTCGAGCGACCCCAACCTCCAAAACATTCCCGTGCGTGGCGAAGATGGCAAGGAGATACGCAAGGCGTTCATTCCTGAACCGGGTAGCCTCTTCTTCTCTGCCGACTACAGTCAGATAGAACTCAGGGTAATGGCTCACCTCAGTGGCGACGAAAACATGATCGATGCGTTTATACAAGGCCACGACATTCACGCGGCAACGGCTGCCAATATTTATAAGGTGGGTATCGACGAGGTGACTAGCGACCAGCGCAGGAAGGCCAAAAGGGCCAATTTCGGCATCATCTATGGCATCACCGTCTTCGGACTGGCAGAACGGCTGGAAATCGACCGTGCCGAGGCGCGTGAACTCATCAATGGCTATTTCGAAACCTTCCCGAAGGTAAGGGAATATATGGAACAGGCAAAGGAGACAGCACGGCAGAAAGGCTATGTGGAGACGTTCTTCCACCGTCGCCGCTACCTGCCCGACATCAACAGCCGTAATGCCACTGTGAGGGGCTTTGCAGAGCGCAACGCCATCAACGCGCCTATTCAAGGTTCTGCCGCCGATATCATCAAGGTGGCGATGATTCGTATCTACCAACGGTTTAAGGAAGAACATCTCCGTTCTAAAATGATTCTCCAAGTGCACGACGAACTCAACTTCAGTGTGGTGCCAGAGGAGAAGGGTAGGGTAGAGGCCATCGTGAAAGAGGAGATGGAGAACGCCTATCACCTCCGCGTACCCCTTGTGGCCGACGCAGGATGGGGCGCCAACTGGTTGGAGGCTCATTGACAGAGGCAGCACCCTATTCATATATAAATACAATACAGAGATACAGAGACACAGAGGAAAATAAAAACTTTGTATCTCTGTGCCTCTGTGTTGATATTGATATTCGGGGAACAAAAAACTTCGTCTTTTGTTTCGCATTCCGCTCAGTTTGCATTTTGCCATAAATGGCTAAATGAGGCTGCACCTCGGTAATGCAAACAAAAAACTTCGTCTTTTGTTTCGCATTCCGCTCGGTTTGCACTAATTTTGCAGAATAATTTAGAATTAGCATATTATGGCATTAAAATGTGGTATCGTGGGGCTGCCCAACGTGGGTAAGTCGACCCTTTTCAACTGTCTGTCGAGTGCCAAGGCACAGGCAGCCAATTTCCCTTTCTGTACGATAGAACCCAACGTGGGAGTAATTACCGTTCCCGACGAACGGCTTACCCGGCTCGCCGAATTGGTGCACCCGGGAAGAATAGTTCCCGCTACCTGCGAAATCGTCGATATCGCCGGTCTGGTGAAAGGAGCATCGAAAGGTGAGGGACTGGGAAACAAGTTCCTGGGAAATATCCGCGAGACCGATGCCATTATTCATGTGCTCCGCTGTTTCGACGATGATAATGTCACTCATGTCGACGGTACCATCGACCCTATCCGCGACAAGGAAATCATCGATACCGAACTGCAGTTGAAAGACTTGGAGACCATTGAGTCGAGGCTTGCCAAGCAGCAGAAAGTGGCGTCGCTGGGAAACAAAGACGCGAAGATAGAGTTGAATGTGCTGATGGCCTATAAGGAAGTGCTCGAAAAGGGACAGAATGCCCGTGTGGTGACCTTCGACAACAAGGATGAGCAACGGGCTGCCCACGACCTCTTCCTTCTCACCGCGAAGCCAGTGCTCTATGTGTGCAATGTTGACGAGGCCGCTGCCAAGGATGGTAACGACTATTCACGCCGTGTGGAAGAGGTTGCCCGTGCCGAGGGTGCCGAGGTACTGGTCATCGCTGCCAAGACCGAGGAGGATATCGCCAGTTTCGATAGTTACGAAGACAAGAAAATGTTTCTCGATGAACTGGGTCTTGAGGAGAGTGGCATGAACCGCCTGACGAAGAAGGCTTACGCCCTGCTCAACTTGGAGACATTCATCACCGCCGGTCCGATGGAGGTGAAGGCTTGGACCTATCACAAGGGATGGAAGGCACCCCAATGTGCTGGAGTCATCCACACCGACTTCGAGAAAGGCTTCATCCGTGCTGAGGTCATCAAGTACGACGACTACATCAAGTATGGCTCTGAGGCCGCCGTGCGTGAGGCTGGAAAAATGGGTGTGGAAGGCAAGGATTATGTGGTGCAAGATGGCGATATCATGCACTTCAGGTTTAATGTTTAAGATATAAATGAACAATTTTCTATATATCGTCTGGAACCCCAACGAGGTGGCACTTCGTCTCGGTTCTTTCTCCATACGCTGGTATTCCCTTTGCTGGCTTGTAGGATTGTTGTTGGCTTATATAATTGTAAAAAAACTTTACAAGGAACAGAAAATCAAGGACGAGTTGTTCGACCCGCTCTTCATCTATTGTTTTCTGGGCATCCTGATAGGTGCCCGACTAGGTCACTGCTTGTTCTACGAGCCTGGCTATTTCCTCAGTAGCGGCACACATATTATCGAGATGTTTCTGCCTATCCACAAAATGGCCGATGGCTCTTGGAAATTCACTGGTTATGAGGGACTTGCGTCGCATGGTGGCACCCTCGGACTGATGATAGCACTTTATATCTATTTCAAGAAGACCCACCTCAGCCTTTGGCAGGTGCTCGACAATATCGCTATTGCCACGCCTGTCACAGCCTGCTTTATCCGTTTGGGCAACCTGATGAACTCAGAGATTATCGGCAAGGTAACGGATGTGCCCTGGGCATTCATCTTTGTCAATGCTGAGCCTTCGCTTGCTACACAGCCCCGTCATCCCGGACAACTCTATGAAGCCATCGTCTATTTCATCTTCTTCTTCGTGGGGTGGTATATCTACCGCCGCCGTCCGGAGAAAGTGGGTACGGGATTTTTCTTCGGCCTCTGTCTCACGCTGATTTTCACTGCCCGTTTCTTCATTGAGTTCACTAAAATCAATCAGGTAGACTTTGAGAATACCCTTCCCCTCGATATGGGACAACTCCTCAGTATTCCCTTTGTCATCATCGGCATCGTCTGCATGATGGGAGGAAAATGGATGAAGAAGATAGGGTAGGGGAAATGATTACAACAGATGAAAAAGCACTTGGAAAACCATCATCCAAGTGCTTTTTCTGTGATTATCAGCAAATGTTCTTTTCCTATGGTAGTGGCAAAAATATAGGTGTCGCCACCATCAGTCAGACGTAGCCGTTTGCGGAGATCTGCCACGGAGATAGGGAAGTTTCTCACGGTGATGTTGGCTTTCTGGATACCGGCAAGATGTTGGCGCACCATGCGTTTGTTCATGGTGCTCACGGCCTGGATGATGAACTGTCGTCCCGGGAAATCCTTGATGGGCGTGTCGCTCACGAAGAGGTGGCTGTTGGGGTCGAGGGCAGTCACGCCGAAATGGTGTGCCAGTGCCGAGAAACATCCTGCCTTCATCACGGCGGCGTTGGGTTCGAAGAGGTGTTTTCCCTTCAGCGGAATGCTGTTGTCGACAAGGGGTAATGGGGGTGCCGGTGTGTCGGTGAAGACGACGGTGTGGTCGTCGTTGGCGCAATGGATGGTAACGGGTAAGTCGGAAGCACGGGCGGTGAGCACCACTAAGAGTTCCTTACACTCGTTTCCCGTTGCCACGACGTGTATCTCGCGCACGCTGTCGGCACAGACGTGGTTCAGGCTCGCGGCGGTGTGGTGCCAGTCGAGCATCGGCGAGAGTTTCAGCATCACGATATCTGCTTTCAGGAGCAGCGTGGATAGGAACTGCAGCACGTCGGGCGTGCAGTCTTCGATGGCGAACGTGCGGCCGCCATGGCTGTCACGCCGTGCGGGGTCCACGAAGATGAGTTGTTGGTGGGGTAGGGAGTCCAAAACCGTCTGTCCGTCCCCCTCCACCACTTCTGCCTGTGTGAGGCCGAGTACTTCGAAGTTGTGGCGTGCGCAGGCACACAGCCTTTCCTGTCGCTCCACATATATCCCTTTGTCGAACAAGGAACAGAGCCAGGCGAAGTCTACGCCGAAGCCCCCGGTGAGGTCGGCCATCGATTCGTGGCGTCCTCCAGCGAAGTCGTGGAGCAGTCTCCTGCATAGCCGCTGTTTGTAGCCTGCCGTCTGTTCCGAAGAACACTGTTCTAGCGACAGATGAGCGGGATAGACGATGTCTTTGTGGGCTGCCCACGACGGTATCTTTGTACGTGCTTTCTGCCATCCCGCTATCTGCTCGACGGCCACCGCCATGTCCACATCCCCATGGCTGCGGGTTTGCAGGGCCAGTTGGTGGATGTCGCATTGGCGGTGGCCGTCGATGAATTGTCGTGTGGCGTTGTCGATCATCTGATCACTTTGTAGTTGCGCTTGGCTTCCTCCCTTGTGCAGAGGTTGAAGTGCCACCATTCGGTGCGCAGGGGCTTGAAACCGCCCACTGCCATCACTTCGCGCAGCAACTGGCGATTGGCGCGTGCCTCCGCTGTCATGCGTTTGGTGCGCACCAGCACGTCTTCGTGGTCGATGTGTGAGAGGTTGCTCATGTGGTCTACAAGGGCACCCATGGGTATGGTGTCACCGTTCTCACGGCAGATGGAGATGTCCACTGCCATGCCGTAGTTGTGCATACCACCGCCGCGTGCGGGGTTGCTCACATAAATGTTCTTCGACGTGCCTTTCACCACGTCCCACATCTTCTGCTGAATGCTCATCGGCCGTGTGGCATCGAAGATGATGAGGCTCAGGTCGGGATGCAGTTCCTTCAGCCTCTGCTGTGCCATGGCAAGCGCCCTGGCAGCCTTCGGATGTAGATAGCCCTCGCGCAGGTCATCATAAAGCACACGTCCGGTGAAGTTGTCGGGTCGCGAATACATCAGACTCACCCTGATTGTGGGGTCTACCGACTGGATGTTCACCATTCCCTGTCGCTCCATGGAGAGGGCAGTGGCACTGAGTTGTTGCCGCACAGTGTCGCGGGGTTGGGTAGGCGAGCCGGTCTCCACAGCGTCGGCATCCATGGTGGCAACAGGTCGTTGTGCGCGCTCCCCGCTGCTGCCGGTGCAGGCGATGAGGAGCGCGGCGAAAAATAAGAGAATCTTCATGAGTGATGTGAAACTCTTGCTCTGTAGCAATCAGAACTGCACTTTGGGTGCTTTCTCGGCCCCACTCTCTGCAGCAAACTTCTCCATGGTCTTGAAACCGAAGATACCGGCAAAGATGTTGTTGGGGAACGAGCGGATGTTCTTGTTATACTCGGTAACTGCAGCATTGTATTTATTGCGGGCTTCGTTGATGCGGTTCTCTGAGCCTTCCAGTTGGTTATGCAGGTCACGGAAGTTCTCGTTGGCCTTCAGTTCGGGGTAACTCTCTGCCACGGCGATGAGTCGGCCGAGTGAACTGTTCAGGTCACTCCAGTTCTTCTGAAACTCCTGTATTTGCTCAGCAGTCATGTTCGAGGGGTCGATGGTCACCGAGGTGGCTCTGGTGCGTGCCTCGGTCACTTCGGTGAGGGTCTGCTCCTCGTGCTTGGCATAGCCTTTTACGGTCTCCACGAGGTTGGGGATGAGGTCTGCCCTACGCTGGTAAGCCGACTGCACATCGGCTGCTGCCTGCGTGGCATTTTCCTGTACGCCGATCATGCCGTTGTAGGCAGAGATGCCCCATATCACGAGCAGGGCAGCGATGGCCAGAATAACTAATAATGTTTTTTTCATGTCGTTTGGTTATTATGTGATGAATAATGTTTTTTACCAACTTCCTCCGGCTCCTCCTCCTCCGAAACTTCCTCCTCCGAAACTTCCGCCTCCGAAGCCTCCACCGCTGCCGAACCCGCCACCGAAACTGCCTCCGCTGCCGAATCCGCCGCCACCGATGTATATGCCACCGCCTTTTCCACCGTTGCGCCACATATACGAGATGATGATAATCAGGATGATGATGAGGATGATGTCGGAGATATCATCATCGTCGTCATCGCTGATCATGGTGGTAGAAGGGGGCAGTTCGCCCTCTTTGAGCAGTTGGTAGATGGCTTGGCAGGTTTGTGCCACCGCCAGGTTGGGGTTGCCGTTGCGCATGTTCGGTTGCACGAAGTTGCGGCCTATACGCCCACAGTTCACGTCGGTGAGATAGGCTTCGAGCCCCTTTCCCGGCGCGATGAAATACTGCTTGTCGTCGGTGGCGATCACCACCACCAGTCCGGTGCGTGTGTCTTTATATCCCACACCGTAGTTGTTTCCCACGTCTTGTGCCATGCGGAAGGCATCGCCGTTCTTCACATGGTGTGCGATGATGAACACCGTCTGGATGTCCATCTCCATTTTCATGCGGTGCAGGTAGTAGTTGGCAGAGTCCTTGTATTCCTGTGTGAGGATATGGTCGGGGTCGCAGACAAATTGTGTGGAGTCTTGGGTATATACCATGGGAATGTTGTCGGCGGTCCAGATGGTATAGCCGTCGAAGGCTTTTTCGGCCTTGACCATGGTGGTACCTAAGGCGAGGAGTAGCGTCAGCCACCATGCCAGCAGGCGGTCCTGTCGGCAGTGAGTCATGGTGATGTGTCTTCCCGTTTCTCTCATGTCGTGCTATGTTCTATCTCATGGCGAGGGCCTTGTCTTCTGCGGCTTCCATCATCTCGCGCTCCCCAGGTCCCTTGTCGTTCAGTCCGCAGAGGTGCAGTATGCCGTGGATAATCACACGGTGCAGTTCGTCGTCATATGCTGTCCCCTGCTGCTCTGCGTTCGATGCCACAGTGTCGAGGGAGATAACGATATCACCGTTGATGGTGTCGCCCTCGACGTAGTCGAAGGTGATGATATCGGTGTAGTAGTCGTGGCCAAGGTATTCCCGGTTCACCTCCAGTATCTTCTCGTCGTCGACGAAGAGGTAGCCTATCTCGCCCGTCTTCTTGCCATAACTGGCTGCCACAGCCTTTATCCATGCTGTGGTGTCGCGTCGTCTGATTTTGGGCATGCTCACGCCCTCGCAGTTATAGGTAATCATTTCTCTGGTTTTTTTGGAAGGTATTTGCTGATGTCTGCACCGAAGCGGGAGAGTTCTCTCACCATGCTCGAACTCACGCAGGCCAGTTCGGGACGGGCGCAGAGAAGCACGGTCTCCACACCGCCAACAAGACGGTTGATGTCGGCCTGTTCGCGCTCGCTCTCGAAGTCTTTCACGCTGCGCACGCCCTTCACGATAAACTGGGCACCCTCGCGGCGTGCGAGGTCGATGGTGAGGTCGTCGTAGCCTTTCACCACTACCCTCGGATCATCGCTGTAGAGTTCTGCGATGGATTTGATACGCTCCTCGGTGGTGTGGGTGTAGTGCTTGTCTTTGTTGATGCCCACGCCTATCACCACGCGGTCGGCGAAGCAGAGTGTGCGGCGCACGATGTCGTCATGGCCGATGGTGAAGGGGTCGAAACTTCCTGCGAAGATGGCTGTCTTTGGCATATCTGTAGTGTTGTGTCAGTCGAAGAGGTCGCGTTGTATCGGCGTTCCACGGTAGGGGTTGCGCCCCAGGTGCTCATAGGCCAGTTCGGTGACCATTCTTCCGCGTGGTGTGCGCTTGATGAACCCCTCCATGATGAGGAAAGGCTCATATACTTCCTCCACCGTGCCGGCATCTTCTCCGATGGCAGTGGCGATGGTGGAGATGCCCACAGGACCGCCACGGAATTTGTCGATGATGGTGAGCAGAATTTTGTTGTCTATCTCGTCGAGACCATATTGGTCGATGTTCAGGGCGGTGAGGGCCACACGGGCGATGTCGATGTCGATGCTGCCATTGCCGCGCACCTGGGCGAAGTCGCGCACACGGCGCAGCAGGGCGTTGGCGATACGTGGCGTGCCACGGCTGCGGCGGGCTATCTCTTGTGCCGCCTCATCGGCGATGGGCACCTGCAGGATACGTGCCGACCGTTTCAGAATTTCGGTGAGTGTTTCCGGTTCGTAGTATTCCAGGTGCATATTGATGCCGAAGCGGGCACGCAGGGGTGCGGTCAGCAGTCCGCTGCGTGTGGTGGCACCGATGAGGGTGAAGGGGTTCAGGTCGATTTGTATGGAACGTGCCGATGGCCCCTTGTCTATCATGATGTCGATGCGGAAGTCTTCCATCGCCGAGTAGAGGTATTCCTCCACCACGGGCGACAGACGGTGTATCTCGTCGATAAAAAGCACGTCGTTGGTCTCCAGTGAGGTAAGGATGCCGGCGAGGTCGCCAGGACGGTCGAGCACCGGTCCGCTGGTCAATTTGAAACCCACACCGAGTTCGTTGGCGATGATGTTGCTCAGCGTCGTCTTCCCCAGTCCTGGCGGACCGTGGAGCAGGGTATGGTCAAGGGGTTCGCCACGGTATTTCGCTGCCTCCACAAACACCTCCAGGTTCTCCACCACGCTCTGCTGTCCGCGGAAGTCGGTGAAGTGGAGGGGTCGAAGGGCGTTCTCGAAGTCTTTCTCCGCCGGCGACACCCTTTCATTTCTGATGTCAAAATAGTCGTCCATGTTATCAGTTGACAAAGATAGTGAAAGCCGAGAGTAACACAAAATAAATCCCAATTTATTTTTGTATCCGAGGCGCCTCCTATCTTCGCAAAGCAAAGATAGTGAAAGCCGAGAGAAAAGCCAAAAAAAACACCTTTTTTTTGGGACTTTTCCTCATATGATACATTTTCACAGGGTCAATTATCCCGTGTTTTTCATCGAACGAAAAAAATATTTTCTCAAATCTTTGGCATTTTGCTTGAAAGATGTTACCTTTGCAGACTGAAAACTACGCCACTATGGCTTAGTCGGACTTGTAGCTCAGTTGGTTAGAGCATCAGACTCATAATCTGGAGGTCACAGGTTCAAGCCCTGTCTGGTCCACACGAAAAATCAGCAACTTGCAGAAATGCAACGTTGCTGATTTTTCTTTTTGCGAAAGACGATGTGAAATTAAGGGGTTATTTGTTTGGTTGCCCATCTTGAAAAAGGCCAGCACGATTGCCATACATGCTTTTGGCATCGCAGGTGTCGAAGCAAAACGTCAGCCAAACCGACGTGAACTGTTGCTCTTCCGCCACTGTCCCAAGCGGTTTAGCCGCTTGAATCGCATGCTTTTCTACGCATCGCCGACAATCCTTTCCATCCTTGCATTTGCCTTATTCCATAAAAAGTAGTAAATTTGCAGTGTTTTTAATGGCAGATGTATGAAAACACACCATTTTCGGATTATAGCAGCCATAGCCTTGTTGCTGCCGGCCACCCTCCCGGCAAAGGCACAGCCTTATGAACCCTCTCCAGAGGTGCTCACTGCCCGTGACACCTTTCAGGACGATAAGTTCGGTATCTTCATCCACTGGGGCATCTACTCTATGCTCGGCAGCGGTGAGTGGGTAATGAACAACCGCGACATCAATTACAAGGAATATACCAAGTTGGCTTCGGGATTCTATCCCTCACGCTTTGATGCAGACGCATGGGTGAGAGCCATCAAAGCCTCTGGAGCAAAGTATATCACCTTCACCTCGCGTCATCACGACGGATTCTCGATGTGGGGCACCCGACAAAACCAATACAATATCGTGGATGCTACACCCTTCGGCCGTGATGTTCTCAAGGAAATCGCCGAAGCCTGTCAGCACCATGGCATCCGGCTCCATCTTTACTACTCCCACCTCGATTGGCAACGCCCCGACTACCCTCTGGGAAGAACAGGAAGGAATCTCGGAAGACCCACAGACAAGGAAAACTGGACGACCTACCGACAGTTCATGGACAACCAACTTATCGAGTTGCTCACCGGTTATGGCAGGATAGGCGCAATTTGGTTCGACGGCGTGTGGGACCACGACTCCGACGCACAACCTTTCGACTGGCAGTTGCGTTCACAGTACGACCTCATCCATCGGTTGCAGCCGGGGTGTTTGGTGGCCAATAACCACCACCTCGTACCCTTCCCGGGCGAGGACATACAGATTTTTGAACGTGACCTGCCGGGAGAAAACAAGGCCGGTCTTTCTGGGCAAGGGGTGAGCCACCTGCCCTTGGAGACTTGTGAGACGATGAACCGCACGTGGGGATACAATATCTGCGACAGTGATTACAAGTCAGCACGCGACATCATCCACCTGTTGGTGCGTGCCGCAGGGAAGAACGCCAACCTCTTGCTGAACATCGGTCCGCAGCCTAACGGAGAGTTGCCCGCCATGGCCTTGCAGCGGTTGGAGGAGATAGGGCAATGGATGAATGTCTATGGCCCTACGGTGCAGGGCACGCGGGGAGGCGAGGTGGCACCCCATGAGTGGGGCGTGTCGACACGCAAAGGGAAGAAACTTTTCATACATATCCTCTCTCTGGCCGACGAGTCGCTCTTCGTGCCCCTTAAGGACAAGCGGGTGCACAGTGCCGTGGAATATACCACAAGGCGCAAAATAAAGTTCACACGCGAAGGTAACGGTGTGGTACTCCATCTGGATGAAGTGCCTGCTGCCATCGATTTTGTCGTAGAACTGGAATGAAAATTTTGTCGGTATGATTATTTTTGTTACCTTTGGCCTTCACCAAATAAGGTGCTTCTAAATAAATCTCGTATGGTACTCAATTATATCTGGATAGGATTTTTCCTTGTATCGTTCCTCATTGCCGTGGTGCGTCTCATCTTCATGGGCGACGTGGAGGTGTTTCCCGCGATGATGGACTCCACCTTTGAGTCGTCGAAGACGGCTTTCGAGATTTCCATCGGACTCACCGGCGTGCTCGCCCTGTGGATGGGTATCATGAAGGTGGGCGAGAAGGGTGGCGTGGTGGCCGCCTTCTCCAAGTTGCTTAGTCCGGTGTTCTGCCGCCTGTTCCCCGACATCCCCAAAGGACATCCCGTCACGGGCTCTATCTTCATGAACATCGCCGCCAACATGCTCGGCCTCGATAATGCCGCCACACCGATGGGACTGAAGGCGATGGAGCAGATGCAGGAACTCAACCCGAAAAAGGATACCGCCACCAACTCGATGATTATGTTCTTGGTGCTCAACACGTCGGGACTCACCATCATCCCCGTGACCATCCTCGTCTATAGGGCGCAGATGGGTGCGGCACAGCCCACCGACGTGTTCATCCCCATCCTCCTCGCCACCTTCTTCTCCACCATCGCCGGACTGGTGGTCACCTCGCTCTTCCAGCGCATCAACCTCTTCAACCGCACACTGTTGCTCACCCTCGGCGGACTCTGCCTCTTCGTGGCTGCTATCATCTGGGGATTCAGCCGCATGGACAAGGAGCAGATGAACGTGGTAAGTACCACAGTGGCCAACACACTGCTGATGACCGTCATCGTGGGATTCATCGTGGCAGGGGCACTGAGGCGCGTCAACGTATACGACGCATTCATCGAAGGGGCGAAAGACGGCTTTACCACCGCCGTGCGTATCATTCCCTATCTCGTGGCGATTCTCGTGGGCATCGGCGTGTTCCGCGCCGCGGGTGCCATGGACATGCTTGTGGGAGGGGTGAAGTGGGTGGTAGAGGCCATAGGCTGCAATACCGACTTCGTGGAGGCGTTGCCTACGGCACTCATGAAACCGCTCTCGGGCAGTGGCGCTCGTGGTATGATGGTCGATGCGATGACACAGTATGGTGCCGACTCCTTCGTAGGACGCCTTAGTTGCATCTTCCAGGGGTCTACCGACACCACATTCTATATCCTCGCCGTCTATTTCGGCAGCGTCAACATCCGTTACACCCGCCATGCCGTGACCTGCGGACTGCTGGCCGACCTCGCCGGCATCATCGCGGCCATAGCCATCGCTTATATGTTCTTTGGTTAACACGTTATTATGGCAGATCTCAAAAACCTTGCAAAAGACACCGCCATCTATGGCCTGAGCAGCATAGTGGCACGTTTCGTCAATTATCTGCTCGTTCCCATACAGACCTCGAAGTTTGCTTCTACAGGAGGCGAGTATGGCATCATCACGAATGTCTATGCTTACGTGGCAATTCTCATCATGCTGTTGACTTTTGGCATGGAAACCACTTTTTTCAGATTCATGAACAAGGAGGGCATGAATCGTGAAAAGGTGTATTCCACCGTGCTGAGAATGGTTGGAACGGTGGGTCTAGTGACTTCTTTGGTCATGTTGCTTTTCTGTAAGCAAATAGCAGAACTGTTGGGCTATGGCAATCATCCGGAATATGTGGTGGTGATGTATCTTACGGTGGCACTCGACGCATTCACCGCCATCGCATTCGCTTATCTGCGATGTGAACATCGTCCCATTAAATTTGCTTCGTTGAAGATTGCCAATATTGCGCTGAACATAGTGCTCAACCTCATCTATTTCTTCGGATTGCCATTGCTTCATCTCAATCCGTTTGGCATATATGGAGAGACGTTCCACTACGATGTGGTTTGGGTATTCTACATCAATCTTTTCTGTTCATTGTTCAATCTCGTTTTCCTGCACAAGGAACTCAGAGGTATCAAATATGGATTTGACAAGAAAATGTGCCGACAGATGTTGACTTACGCCTGGCCGATTCTTGTCATGGGAATAGCCGGACAACTCAACCAAAGCCTTTCGCAAATCATGTTCCCCAAGGTGTATCCGGGCAGTGATGGATTCAGTGAGTTGGCCATCTATGGCGCCTGCATAAAGATTGCAATGATCATGATGATGATCACACAGGCATTCCGCTTTGCTTACGAGCCTTTTGTGTTCAGCAAGGTGAAGGATAGGGACAGTAAGGAAGTGTATGCACAGACCATGAAATACTACGTCATCTTCACCTTGTTGGCCTTCCTGGTGGTCATGGCATACCTTGACCTGCTGAAGTTTTTGATTGGAGAGAGTTACTGGAGCGGGTTGCGTGTAGTGCCGATAGTGATGGCTGCCGAAATCATTTTTGGCATTTTCTTCAATCTCTCCTTCTGGTATAAACTTACCGACCGTACCATCTGGGGAGCCTATTTCTCGGGCATTGGTGCGGTGGTGCTCTTTACCATCAACCTGATTCTCATACCACGTTTCAGTTACATGGCATGTGCATGGGCAGGACTCATCGCTTATAGTGTTTCAATGCTGCTGTCTTATTTCATTGGGCAGAAATATTTCCCCGTGGCTTATCCCCTGCGAGACATTTTCACTTATTTTGCAGTGGCTGCCTTGTTGTATGTAGGCATCCATTTCGTTTCTGCCAACCTGCCTCTCTGGGCTTCGTTCACTGTGAACACATTCCTCGTGCTCCTTTTCGTTGCCTTTACGGTGAAACGCGATTTCCCATTGTCAAGCCTACCCTATGTAGGAAAGTATTTCAGAAAATAAAACAATAAAAACCAAGATATGATGAAAAAAATTGCTTTGTTCATTATCGGTCTGACCATGTTGACACAGGCCAAGGCCGACGAGGGTATGTGGACCATCTACAACCTGCCCCCGCAGGTGTATGAGATCATGCAGAACGAGGGGTTCACCATGACCTATAACGACCTCTACTATGGTGAGACAGCCCTGAAGAATGCTGTGGTGAATTTCAGCGGATACTGTTCGGGCGTCGTCGTGTCGCCCGACGGTCTGGTGTTTACCAACCACCACTGCGGTTTCGAGGCCATCCGCAGCCACTCCACCGTGGAGCACGACTACATGCTCAACGGCTTCTATGCCAAGACCTATGAGGAGGAACTGCCCAACAAGGACATGTTTGTGAGTTTCATGGTCGACCAGGCCGATGTCACCGACCGGTTGGTGAAAATGGGGCTAGAGAACATGGACAACCTTCACCGTGAGTTGCTCATCGACTCGCTCACCAATATCCTCACCGATTCGGTGAAACGCATCGACAAGACACTGCACGTCAATATCGACCCCTTCTATGAGGGCAACCGTTACTATGCCACTACCTATCAGGACTTCACCGACCTGCGCCTGGTGTTCACCATCCCCAAGTCGATGGGCAAGTATGGTGGCGAGACCGACAACTGGATGTGGCCACGCCAGACCTGCGACTTCTCCGTGTTCCGCATCTATGCCGACCCGAAGACCAATGGTCCGGCAGAGTACAGCAAGGACAATGTGCCCTACCATCCCAAACGGTGGGCACAGGTGTCGATGCAGGGATACAAGGATGGCGACTTCGCCATGACCATCGGCTACCCCGGCAGCACCGAGCGCTATCTCTCATCGTATGGCATCAAGTTGATGCGCGACGCGCAGAATGCCGTACGCGCGCAGGTGCGTGGCGTGAAGCAGGAGGTGATGATACGTCATATGCGGGCGAGCGAGGCCGTGCGCATCAAGTACGACAGCAAGTATGCCCAGAGTTCCAACTACTGGAAAAACTCCATTGGCATGAACAAGTGTATCGACTCCATCGGCATCATCCAGCAGAAGGCTGCCTTCGAACAGCGCATCCGCCAGTGGCAGGATTCCACGGGCGTGCTGAAAGGGTGGGTCAACTTCGACCGGATGAAGGCGCTCTACGACAAAATCTACGAGCCATCCTTCACCCTCTATAACCTCACGGAGTCGTTCTTCCGCTCGGGAGAGTTCTTCAACCGTGCACGCAAGGTGGCAGGACAGGGCATCGAAGTGAAAGGACCTAAAGACAATCCCAAGAAACAGTATTACCAGTTTGCCGACAACAGCGAAGAGTGGGACGAGGCACTCGACAAAGAGGTACTTGCCGCCATGCTGAAAAACTACGCTGAGCGTGTGGACGCGAAGTACCTGCCGAAGTTCTATTCCACCATCAAGACGAAATTCAACAACGACTACACACGCTATGTCGACTATCTCTACAAGAAGTCGGTGCTGATGAAGAAAGGCAAGAAAATCAAGTTCAACGACAAGAAGTTCAGGAACGACCCGGGCTTGAAGTTCGGCGAAGATATCCTGGATGTCTACTATGACCTGCTCACACAGACTCATGGCATCAGCGAAGAGATATCCACTCAGGAACGCTACCTCTGCGATGCTGTGGTGAGGATGGAGCAAGACCTGCCCCACTACAGTGATGCCAACTTCACCATGCGCCTGAGTTACGGACAGGTGGGTGAGTATCTGCTCAACGGACAGCCCTCGGGCTACTATACCACCGCAGAGAGCCTCGTAGAGAAGATGAACCGTGGCGACAAAATCATCGACTACATGGCAGAGCCGATAATGAAGGAACTGCTCTCTGCCAGCGATTTCGGACCTTATACCGACAAGACCACGGGGAAGATGCAACTCTGCTTCCTCACCAACAACGATATCACGGGTGGCAACAGCGGCTCGCCGATGTTTAACGGCAAGGGCGAACTGATAGGACTGGCATTCGACGGCAACTGGGACAGCCTTTCCAGCGACATCTTCTTCGACAAGCAACTCGCCCGCTGCATCGGTGTCGACATCCGCTTCGTGCTGTTCATGATGGACCGCTGGGGGCATGCCGACCGCCTGCTGAAAGAAATCAACGCGCAATAATATCCATAAACACCCTTCTAATGAGGCAATTACTCACCTTCATCCTGTTTTCGGTGGTCGTCGGCACGGCGGTCGCCGGAAACCCTTTCCGACCGCGGCTCAACCTCAGTGGGGAATGGCAATTCGCCCTCGACCCCAATGACACGCTCTCTGCCACCAGCACGCTCGACGACAGCGTGACGCTCCCGGGCACTACCGACACCAACCAGAAGGGCTTCGCACCGCAGAACACCAGTGAGACGACCCATCTCACACGCCTGCACAGTTATGTGGGAAAGGCATGGTATCGCCGCGAGGTGGATATACCACAAGCCTGGAAGGGACAGCGGCTGACGATGGTGCTCGAACGCACCAAACCCTCGGTGGTCTTCATCGACGGTGTGAAAGTGGGGGAGAGCGACGACATCTGCACACCGCAGCAATACGACCTCTCACAAGTGCTCACCCCAGGACGGCATGTCCTCACGCTGATGGTCGACAACGGCGAGACGGTGCCGCCACAGTTGCTCAGCAATTCGCATGCCTATACCGAAGACACCCAGACCAATTGGAACGGTATCATCGGCGAGATGTATATCGAAGCGGCACCGCGGCAGGGTATTACCAGCCTGGACGTGTCGGCGGATGCCTTGTCGAAAAGGGTAGAGGTGGTAGTGGCTCTCTCTTCCCAAGCGAAAGAAACCCACCTCAGGGTCGACGTGGCACCACTCCATGAGCATGGCGCCATCTTTTCGCGTGACTTCTGGACGGGAAAGAATGTCGTGCCTGCTGCCGACGGACGCTACCATCTCGTCTTCGACATGAAAGATGTACAACTGTGGGACGAGCACCATCCCACAGCACGTTATGCCTTGGAGGTGACGGCCGACGATTGTGATGCCCTCTCCACAACCTTCGGCTTCATCGACTTCCGTGTCGATGACCACCACTTCCTTGCCAACGGCAAGGAGGTGTTTCTCAGGGGCAAGCACGATGCCTGTGTGTTTCCGCTGAATGCCCATGTGCCCATGACGGTGCAGGAATGGAAGGAGTATCTCTCCACCAACCGCACCTATGGCATCAACCATATCCGCTTCCACTCCTGGTGCCCACCAGAGGCGGCTTTCGAGGCCGCCGACCAGTTGGGTATCTACCTGCAGCCGGAGTTGCCGTTCTGGGGCGACTTCAACAAAGACGACCAGCGGCTCATGTCTTTCCTCCACAAGGAGGGTGAGCATATCATACGCACCTATGGCCACCATCCCTCATTCGTGATGTTCGCCTTGGGCAATGAACTGTGGGGCTCCATCGAGAAGATGGCGGAGTTTGTGGAGGATTTCAGGGCAATGGCACCGAAGAAACTCTTTACCTTCGGGTCGAACTACTATCTGGGTTATCAGGGGGTGAAACCTGGCATGGACTATTTCACCACCTGCCGTGTGGGAGGAGAGAAATGGGGGGAGTTCGACACCCATACCCGTGGCTCGTTCTCGTTTGCCGATACCTACGACGGCGGCATCATCAACCACAGCGCACCGGGCACCGTCATCAACTTTGAACAGGCCTGTGCAAGGTCGTCGGTGCCTGTCATCAGCCATGAGACGGCACAGTTTCAAACCTACCCCGATTTCGACGAGATTCACCGCTACACTGGTGTGCTCTATCCCTATAACATGCAGGTGTTCTACAAACGTTTGGTGCAGGCGGGCATGGCTGGTCAGGCAAAGGACTTCCACCGTGCATCAGGACTGTGGAGCCTGGAACTTTACAAGGCCGATGTGGAGATGGATATGCGCACGCCCAACATGGCGGGATTCCAACTCCTCGACTTGCAGGACTATCCCGGACAGGGAAGTGCCTATGTGGGGGTGCTCGACGCCTTCATGAAGGAGAAAACTTTCATGCGTGAGTCGAAGGGCACGAAGCGGTGGCAGTCGTTCTGCAACGAGGTGGTGCCGCTGCTTGAGACAGAACGGTTCTGCTATGCTGCCGATGAGACAATGCACGGACACCTGAAACTCTTCAACTACAGTTCGGGAGAAGGGGATACGAAAAACCTGATGGGAAGGATGGAATGGACACTCCGCGACGAGCGTGGAAAGGTGCTGCGCGACGGCTATTTCGACATTCCGCAAGATTGTCATGGGCTGACCGACATCGGCGACTTCACCATCGACTTCAAGGACATCGACCGTCCGGCACGGCTCACCCTCTCGCTCATGGCCACCCTCAACGCCTCTACGGGCACAGATTTCGTAAACAGTTACGCGATATGGGTCTATCCGCAAAACGATAACCTCGAAAGCCTCAAAAAGGGCATTATCGTGACACACGAGATGGATGCCAAGGTGATGAAGGAACTGGAACGGGGAGCCCGTGTGCTGTGGATGCCCGACACCACGCAATATAAAGACCATGTGGTGGGTGGACTCTTCCAGACCGACTATTGGAACTACCGCATGTTCAAGACCATCAGCGAGAACAACCACCGGGCGGTGTCGCCGGGAACCCTGGGTATCCTCACCGACCCCCAGCATCCTGTTTTCGCCGACTTCCCCACCGAGATACACACCAACTGGCAGTGGTTTCCCGTGGTGAAGGCGAGTACGCCGATGATTCTCGACAACCTGCCCGCCGACTACCGCCCCATCGTGCAGGTCATCGACAATATCGAGCGCAACCATCGTTTGGGGATGGTGTTCGAGTTTGCCGTAGGCAAGGGCAGGCTCCTGGTGTGCATGAGCGACCTCGAGCGGGCTTCCGAACGGGTGGAGGGACGGCAGTTCTACCTGTCATTGCTCCGCTATATGCACTCCGACCATTTCCGTCCTACACAGCATTATCGCGCCAAAGAACTCCTCCGGTTGCTCCAACTTCCTGTTCAGGAGCGGCAACTCGAGGAACTGAACAACATCTCGCCGTATTGAGAAGGTTGGTCTGAACAGACACAACGAGAGGCACAAAGACACAGAAAAATGTATTGATAAAACGCTGTGTCTTTGTGCCTCTTTGTTGATGGCTACTCTATTTCTTCTTCGGCTTGCGCCTTGCCCATCCCTCCTCGGAGAAGTCGGGGGCCTCACCCTTCAACTGGGGGTTGCGGTCGGGGAAGAACTGACGCCAGTCGCCGGTGTCGTTGTCGTTGTCGAAACGGGCGGCACCACGGCTGCCTTTGCGCGACTGGGGAGCGTCACCGCCACGCTGGCGCTTCGACTTCTTCTCGAAACGGCCGAAATCGTCGTGGGTGAAGTCGGTGGGGTATTCGCTGCGGCGTGAGCGCTGGGGGTGGTCGCTGCGGTCGCCACGTCCGGCAGGAGCAGCCTTGTGGCTGTCACGCCGCCCACCGCCATGACCTTTCTCGTCGGCATCGTTGCAGCGCACGTCACGGTTCTTGTAGGTGGTGCCGTCGAGGGCTTCCATCACCTTCTGGGCATCCTCCTCGGGCACTTCGATATACGAGAACTTGCCCATCAGGTCGATATGGCCTACTTCCTGACGGCCTTTCACGTGCTTGTTGATGAACTGCATCACCTCGCCAGGGTAGAACCCGTCGTCCTTGCCCAGGTTGATGAACAGGCGGCGGTAGCCATGCTCTGCCTTTCGGCGGCCCTGGGTCTTGCCCTTGCCGTCGCCCTTCCGCTCCGATGCCTTGCGTTCGCCCTTGAGCGAGGGTTTCTCTATCACGGGAGCATCGGCATAGTAGGCGAGGAAACGGCCGAAGTTGCGCGACACGATTTTCTTGATGAGGTCCTCCTTCTCCATATACTCGAAATGGCGGTTGATTTCGGTCATGAAGGGGGCTATCTCCTCCTCGTTCACGTCGGTCTTCTCTATCTGGTCCATCACACGGTAGAGTTGTTTGGTGCAGATTTCTTGTGGCGTGGGGAGGTCGGCCTCCACAAAAGCCTTGCCGATTTCTTTCTCAATGGCCTTGATTTTCTTCACCTCGCGCGTGTGCACGATAGAGATAGAGGTGCCTTTCTTGCCCGCACGGCCTGTGCGGCCGCTGCGGTGCGTATAGTTCTCAATGTCCTCGGGCAGTCCGAAGTTGATGACATGGGTGAGGTCGTCGACATCCAGTCCGCGGGCTGCCACGTCGGTGGCCACGAGGAGTTGGGTGAGGTGCTGCCTGAACTTCTGCATGGTAAGGTCGCGCTGCTGCTGTGAGAGGTCGCCATGGAGCGACTCGGCGTTGTAGCCGTCGCGGATGAGTTTGTCAGCAATCTCCTGCGTCTCCAACTTCGTGCGGCAGAAGATGATGGCGAAGATGCGGGGATAGTAGTCTACGATGCGTTTCAGGGCGAGATACTTGTCCTTGGCATGCACCAGGTAGTAGATGTGGTTCACATGCTCGGCACCTTCGTTGCGGCTTCCCACCACGATTTCCTTGTGGTCGTGAAGGTAGTTCTTGGCAATGGCCTCTATCTCCTTGCTCATGGTGGCGGAGAAGAGGAGGGTGTTGCGGGTGGTGGGCACGCCCTTGAGAATCTCGTCGATGCTCTCCGAGAAACCCATGTTGAGCATCTCGTCGGCCTCGTCGAGCACCACGTTGCTCACGTTGTCGAGATGAGCCACACCACGGTTCATCAGGTCGATGAGGCGTCCTGGCGTGGCAACGATGAGTTGCACGCCCTTGCGCAGTGCGTTGATCTGGTTGACGATGGAGGTACCGCCATATACGGGCACAATCCTGATGCCCGACATGTATTTGGAGAAATCCTTCAGGTCGTCGCTGATCTGCAGGCAGAGTTCACGGGTAGGCGAGAGGATGAGAGCCTGTGTCGACTTGTCCGTGGGGTCGATTTTCTGCAGGAGGGGGATGCCGTAGGCAGCGGTCTTGCCAGTGCCGGTCTGTGCCAGGCCGATGACGTCGTTGCCGATGCCGAGCAGGTAGGGGATGACCTCTTCCTGCACGGGCATGGGTTGTTCAAACCCCATTTCGGTAATGGCGCGGCGAATATCTTCGCATACGCCCAGTTCTTCGAATGTTTTCAAACTTTAATAAGTATTACTCAACTATCACAGGTAGGGAATGATGATACTTGAGATGTTATTTTGCCTCTGGCTCGGTCTTGGTCACTTTCTCTACCTCTACCTTGAAGATGAGGGTGGAGTAGGGGGGAATGTCGGCGCCTGCACCGCGCTCGCCATAGGCGAGGTTATAGGGAATATAGAGTTCCCACATACTGCCTTCTGGCATAATGGTGAGGGCCTCTGTCCACCCTTTAATTACTTGAGAGGGACTGAAGGTAGTGGTTTGCGGGGTGCGCGTATAACTGCTGTCGAAGACGGTGCCGTTGATGAGGCGCCCCTCATATTTCACCTCTACCTTGTCGTTGGGACCAGCCACGGCACCCGTGCCTTGGCGCAACACCTTGTATTGCAGTCCGCTGGGCAGTGTCACCACGTCGGGCTGTTGGCCATTCTCCTTGAGGAAGTTCTCGCTGGCTTCTTTTATCTTCAGCGCCTGCTGCTCTTTGTGGACGGTCACGAAATGCTGGGCGGTGGAGTCGTTGAAAACGGTGTGGTCTTTCTTCAGGGCGTCTACGAAGCCCTTTGCCATCATGTCGATGTTGAGGCTGTCGACCATGCCTGAGAGGTTGCGCTTGGCAGAAGAGAGCATGCTGGTGGTCATCATCTTTGCCACGTCGATGCCGGCGGCATAGGCAGTGAGTTCATCGGCGTTGTTCTCTTTCGCCATGGCAGCCTCAAAGCCCTCGATGAATTTGTAGAGATAGGTGGTGTCAACCCCTTTTTGTCCGATGAGGAAGGGGATGAGTCCGTTGGTCATTTGTATGCCGGTGGCATAGCAGAGGGAGTCTTCCACACTCTGCAGTGTCACGGGAGTGGCTGTCTGTTTCTTGTCTTTCTTCTTCTTCGCCTCGGTGGTGCTGAGGGTGGCACCCATGACGATGAGGAGTGCCAGTAAGAGAATTTTCTTCATGTTGTAGGGATTCTGTTTGGGAAAATGGTGTTGTGGTTGCAACAATTGGCATCCGCCCATGAGGCGGATGCCAATGATGGTGTGTTGTAGTGGTGTATTGCCTGTCACCCCAAGAGGGGGTGATGGCAGGTTATTTCACTTCTAGCAGTTCTACTTTGAAGATGAGGGTGGAGAAAGGCTTGATTTCGCCCATCTCACGCTCGCCATAAGCCTGCTCGGCGGGGATGTAGATCTCCCAGGTAGAGCCCACGGGCATATGGGTGAGGGCCTCGGCGAAGCCGGGGATATTCTGGCGTACCATCATCTCGAGAGGTCTGCCGTGCTTTGCGGAACTGTCGAATACGGTGCCGTTGATGGTCTTGCCCTCATAGTTCACTTTCACGGTAGAGGTGTCGGTGGGGATGGGGCCGTTGCCTTCCTTGATGACCTTGTATTGCACGCCCGAGGGAAGGGTCTTCACACCGGGTTTCGTGGCGTTCTCGGCGAGGAACTTGGCACCTTCTTCCTTGTTCTTGCTGTATTTGCTCTCCATGATTCTATTGTGTACACGGTCGGCCAAAGCATCGATTTGCGGACCCATCTGCTCGATGTCCATCACTTTCTTGCTGCCCTTGATACCGTCTACCATACCGGCGATGAGGTTCTTGGTCGACACATGATAGATGGAGTCGCCACCGAAGATGCCCTTGTTGATGCCGTTGGTCATATCTGTACCCAGACGCAGACCGGCGTAGTAAGCGGCCTCACTGGCACTGTTGCCTGCCTTGGTGCCTTCTTTGAAGCCTCTGACGAACTCTGCCATATAAGCAGTGTCGACACCTTGCTGGACCATGTATTGCTTCACCTGTCCGCCGTTGGCCAGACCGATGGCATAACTCAGTGTGTCGATGTCGTTGTGCAGGCTGGCCTTGGGGGAGTGGCTGCACGAGGCGCTGGCCATGGCGATGATGGCCACTGTTGCGATGATTGATAGTTTTTTCATGAATTGTTCTGAATTTTTATTTTGTTATTGTTTCTGTCTGTTATTTACTTCTCTTTTACCTCGATGAGTTCCACATCGAAGATGAGTGCGGAGAAGGGAGGGATGAGAGTACCGGCACCACCCTCGCCGTAACCCAGGCGGTAGGGGATGAAGAAACGGTATTTCGCACCCTCTTGCATGAGTTGCAGACCTTCGGTCCAACCCGTGATGACTTGGTTGAGGGGGAATGTGGCGGGCTCGCCGCGCTGGAAACTGCTGTCGAAGACGGTGCCGTCGACGAGGAAACCCTCGTAGTGGCATACCACTTCGTCGGTGGCCTTTGGCTTGCGGCCGTTGCCTTCACGCAGCACCTTGTATTGCAGTCCGCTGGGAAGTGTCACCACTCCTTCGTTCTTTGAGTTCTCGGCGAGGTATTTCTCACCGGCTTCCTTGGCTACCTTGCCTTGCACGGCACGGTCGGCGTTCATCTTCTGCTCTTTCTGCTTGAAATAGTCTTCCACGATGCCTTGTGCATCCTTGTTGGAAACTTTGAGGGGGTTGCCAGCCAGCACATCCTTGATGGCAGCGGCGAAATCGTCGATATTGAGGTCTGTGGCTCCCATCTGGGCCAGTTGGCGTCCGATGCCCAACCCCAAAGCGTAACTAACTTTATCCATGTTGAATCTTAAGAATTGTATTGCGGTTTGAAAATTGCGGCAAAGTTACTCATTTTCCGTGATTGAAAGGGTGTAATTTGTGGAAAAAATACTATTTTTGTACATTATTAATAAAATCGTTGAAAGTAAAACATATAATTATTTACTGCTATGAAGAAAATTGTGATATTGACCGGTGCCGGCATGTCGGTGGAGAGTGGCCTGAAGACTTTCCGCGATGCCGATGGCCTATGGGAGAATTACCCAGTGGCACAGGTGGCTACCCATGAGGGGTGGCTGAACGACCCCACACTCGTCACGAAGTTCTACAATATGTTGCGGAAGAAAAACTTATCGGCGAAGCCCAACAAGGGTCATGAGTTGGTGGCTGCCCTGCAGGACTTCTACGATGTGACGGTGGTGACGCAGAATGTAGACAACCTGCACGAGGCGGCTGGCAGTAAGAAGGTGGTGCATCTGCACGGTGAGTTGATGAAGGTGTGTTCGAGCATCGACCCCTACGACCCACGCTACATCCAGACGCTCACAGCGGAGAATCCCGAGGTGGAAATAGGTGCTAAGGCGGGCGACGGTTCGCTGCTCCGTCCGCATATCGTGTTTTTCAACGAGGCAGTGCCGATGATAGAGGTGGCGGTGGAGAAATGCCTTGAGGCCGACATCTTCATCATCATAGGCACCTCGCTGGTGGTCTATCCTGCCGCCGGACTGGTGAGGTATGTGCCAGAGCGCGCCCCCATCTACCTCATCGACCCAGGCGATGTGCGGATACCCGAGACATCGCGTTTCGAGCACCTGAAGATGGGTGCCTCGGATGGTATGCGCATCCTCTACGAGCGGCTGGTTCAGCAGGCTTAGGCTTCTTTCTTGCGGGTGCCCATACGGGCTTCTACCACGTTCACCACGTAGTCGCCGAGTTTCTCGCACTCGGCGATGATGTCCATGTAGATGGTGCCCACGCCATAGGAGTATTCGTGATTGTTGATGTCGTTGATGTTCTGCGACCTCAACTGGTTGCGGTAGTTGTTGATTTCGTTCTCGATGTTGAACGAACTGTTCACGTTGAACGACTCCTTCCTGCCGCTCAGCAACGAGTTCATCTGGTCGAGGGCATGGTTGGTGAGTTCCATCATCTGGTGCAGGCGCTCATATTGCTTGTCGGTGAAATGGTCTTGGTTCTTCTGCACCTTGCGGTTGATGGTGCGCGCCATGTTGTAGCAGGAGTCGCCGATACTCTCGAGTTCGGAGATTTCGCGCAGCATGGCGCGAATCTTTCTCTTGGTATCATCGCTCAGGTGGGCGTCCGACACTTGGTCGAGGTATTTGGCAATCTCTATCTCCATGTTGTCGGAGATGCCCTCGTATTTCTCTATGCGGGCGAAGAGTTTGCTGAATTTCTGCTTGTCTTTCTCGGTGAGCAACTCGCGCACCATGCCAAACATCCGCTGCATACGCTCGGCAAACGACCGTATCTCCTTCTGTGCTTCCAATACAGAGAGTTCGGGGGTCTTCATGATGCCCGAAGTGATGAAGTGTAGCCGGAAGTCTTCCTCCTCTTCCTCGGTCTTGCCCTTGATGACCCAGCACACAAACCGTTTGAGGTAGGGGATGAACCAAATCTGTAGAAGGGTGTTGATGACGTTGAAGATGGTGTGGAAAGCGGCGAGCACAAAACTGGCCTTGGCCAGGTTGGCGGCATAGCCGGGCTGCCCGCTGTCCATATGGCGGTCGAAGCCGATGAGAGAGCAGATGAGGTTGGCGAAGGGCTGCAGCAGGAGCAGTGCCCATATCACGCCGATGACGTTGATGGTGAAGTGGGCGAGGGCGGCACGGCGGGCCGACGTGTTGGCTTTCAGCGCCACGATGTTGGCGGTGATGGTAGTACCAATGTTCTCGCCGAGCACGAGCATGATGCCTTGGTCGATATGGAGCACTCCGGTGAAGCAGAGCGTCATCGTGATGGCCATGATGGCTGCCGACGACTGCACGCAGAGTGTAAGCACCAGACCCACGAGCAGGAAAAAGAAGGAGTTCCAGAAGTTGGGCTCGCTGAACTGCTGGAAGAATTGGTTGATGGTGGCACTCGTCTCGGGGTCGTCTACCAGCGAGGTGCCGGTATACCTGAGGGTGCTCAGACCGAGGAAGAGGAATGCCACACCGAAGAGGAAATCGCCTACGATGCGGCGGTTCTTCATGTATGTCAGTACTATGCCGAGGAAGAAGGCCGGATAAATGAGGTAGTTGACGTTGAACACGTCGGGGAGCGTCATTATCCAGGCGGTGACGGTGGTGCCGATATGCGCGCCCATAATTACGCTGATGGCCTGCACGAGAGTGAGCAGTCCGGCGTTGACGAACGACACGGTCATCAGCGTGGTGGCGGTGGAACTCTGCACGGCAGCGGTGACGAAGATACCGGTGAGCATGCCGGTGAAGCGGTTGGTGGTCATTGCACCGAGGACATGGCGCAATTGTGGTCCGACCATCTTCTGCAAACTATCACTCATGGATTTCATACCAAACATGAGGAGTGCCAGAGAGCCGAGCAACTTAAAAACTATCCAAATCGACATAAATGATGAAAATTATTCAGAAATAATCCCTATTCTCGTTTTTTCTCACTACTTTTACAAGCCAAATCAATAAATGACAATGCTATGAGAGAAATGCTAAAAATCCGCTGCAAAAATAATAAAAAAATCCAAAAATTCCCTATGGGGAGCAGGCTTTCTGAGATTTTTTCGGGATTCGGGCTGGAAATGCCTTACGGACCCATAAGCGCGAAGGTAAACAACAGGGTCATGGGACTCGATTTTAGGCTCTACCACAACAAGGACGTGGAGTTTCTCGACATCACCCACCCCTCGGGGCACCGTGCCTATACACGCACCCTCTTCTTCGTGCTGTGCAAGGCCGTGCACGACCTCTATCCTCAGGGGAGCGTGGTCATCGATATCCCCGTCTCCAACGGCTATTTCTGCAATATGCGCCTCGGCCATGAGGTGACTGAGCAGGACGTCGATGCGCTGCGGAAGCGGATGCAGCAGATTATCGATGACGACATGCGCATCGTGAGGCATGAGTGTCCGGTAGAGGAGGCTGCCGAAATCTTCGAGAAGAGGGGCACCAGTTCCAAGGTGAAACTCATGCAGACCATCGGCGACCTCTATACGGTGTATTACGAACTCGGCGGGTATGCCGACTACTACTATGGCGCTTTGCTGCCCAGTACGGGAAGGCTGCACCTCTTCGACCTGGCAAAATATTACGATGGCATGCTGCTGCGCATCCCACGGATGGACGACCCATCACAGTTGGGCGAGATGATTATGCAAGACAAGATGTTCGGCATCTTCAAGGAGCACCACCAGTGGCAGAACATCCTGGGCATCAGTACGGTGGGCGACTTCAACGTGTCGGTGTCGAAAGGCTATGCGTCGGCTATCGTAAACATCTCGGAGGCCTTGCAGGAGAAGAAGATTGCGAAGATTGCCGAGGATATCTCACAGCGCGACGGCGTGCGTATCGTACTGATTTCAGGACCATCGTCGAGTGGCAAGACTACCACCTGCAAACGACTGTCCATACAGTTGGTGTGCAACGGCCGCCGACCGGTGATGATGTCGCTCGACGACTATTTCGTCGACCGTGACAACACCCCGAGAGACGCTAAGGGCGACTACGACTTCGAGAGTCTCTATGCCCTCAATATCCCTCTGCTCAACCAGCAACTCAACGCGCTTCTCGCAGGAGAGGAGGTGGAACTGCCCAAGTATAATTTCCAGAAAGGGAAGAGCGAAAAGAGTGGAAAGCACCTGAAACTCAACCCCTCCGACATCCTCGTCATCGAGGGTATCCACGCCCTCAATCCCGAACTCACCTCACATATCCCTGAAGCGCAGAAATACAGGGTCTACGCCTCGGCGCTCACCACCATCCTGCTCGACAATCACAACTACATCCCCACAACCGACAACCGACTCCTGCGACGCATCATCCGCGATGACAAATACCGTGGTGTGTCAGCCCAGGAAACCATCCGGCGGTGGCCGTCGGTGAGGGCGGGAGAACAGAAGTGGATTTTCCCCTATCAGGAGAATGCCGACGCGATGTTCAACACGGCGATGATCTACGAACTGGCTGTCATCAAACAGCAAGCTCGGCAGTTGCTCGAAAGGGTGCCCAACAAGGCCGAGGAGTTCTCCGAGGCTTATAGGCTCAACAAGTTCCTGAGTTATTTCGTCGACATCCCTTCCGACCAGTTGCCCTATACCTCGCTCCTCAGGGAGTTCCTGGGCGGCAGTTCGTTTATCTACTAGATGCTCTAGGTTTTCTAGATACTCTAGAGCCCCAAGTCTCTAAGGTCCTTAGGATATTCAAGGGTCTTAGAGACTTTTTGCATATATATACTTTTCATCATGACTTCTTGTATATTCTTTCTGTAGAATTTGATATTTATGCAGAGTATAATCGTAATATGCAGACTTTTTGATTTTTTATTCAAAAACATTTTGCCAATTCAATAGTTTTTAAGAACTTTGCAGCCGATTGGATAAAACCTATCCTTGTTTTTGTTATTCAAAGGATTATAAGACTTCGTTCTACATAGATGCTGAGGTCTGATGACAAGGGATTGTAGAGAACCCATTTTAAATTATTATTCATAATGGCAGAACAATTGGAAATTAAGGAATTAGACCACGTCGTGGTGCGCTTCTCTGGCGACTCCGGCGATGGTATGCAGTTGGCAGGTAATATCTTTTCTACCGTGTCGGCTTCAGTAGGTAACGGCATCTCCACATTTCCTGATTATCCGGCAGACATCCGTGCCCCGCAAGGGTCGCTCACCGGTGTGTCGGGATTTCAGGTGCATATTGGTCAGGGTAAGGTCTATACCCCGGGTGACCTGTGCGACGTGCTCGTGGCGATGAATGCCGCGGCGCTCAAGACACAGTACCGCTATGCCAAGCCCCAGGCCACCATCATCATCGATACCGACAGTTTCGGTCCGAACGACCTGAAGAAGGCGGCTTTCCAGACCGACGACTACCTGGGCGAGATGGGCATCGACCCCGACCGTGTGGTGGCTTGTCCCATCACGAAGATGGTGAAAGACTGTCTGGCCGACAGCGGCATGGACAACAAGGCGGTGCTGAAATGCCGCAACATGTTCGCCCTCGGACTGGTGTGCTGGCTGTTCAACCGTGACCTCAACCTGGTCAATAATTTCCTGCGCGAGAAGTTCGCCAAGAAACCCGCAATAGCCGAGAACAACATCAAGGTGGTGCAGGCTGGCTTCGATTACGGTCACAACGTGCATGCCTCAGTGCCCGCCACCTACCGCATCGAGTCGAAGTCGAAGGTGAAGGGACGCTATATGGACATCACCGGCAACAAGGCCACTGCCTACGGTCTCATCGCCGCTGCTGAGAAGGCCGGACTGAAACTCTATCTCGGCAGTTATCCCATCACCCCCGCCACCGACATCCTGCATGAGTTGTCGAAACACAAGTCGTGCGGCGTCATCACCGTGCAGTGCGAGGACGAGATTTCGGGATGCGCCAGTGCCATCGGTGCTGCCTTCGCCGGTGCCCTCGCCGCTACCTCCACCTCCGGTCCTGGCATCTGCCTGAAATCGGAGGCGATGAACCTCGCCGTCATCGATGAACTGCCATTGGTGGTCATCGACGTGCAGCGCGGTGGTCCCTCTACCGGACTTCCCACAAAGAGTGAGCAGACCGACCTGCTGCAGGCCCTTTATGGCCGCAACGGCGAGTCGCCCATGCCGGTGATTGCCGCCAGCAGTCCCACAGCATGTTTCGACGCGGTGTATGCCGCTGCGAAGATTGCCCTCGAGCACCTCACACCGGTCATCCTGCTCACCGATGCCTATGTGGCCAATGGTTCGGCAGCATGGAAACTGCCCAGTCTCGACGAACTGCCCGCCATCCGTCCGCACTACGTCACCGAGGAGCAAAAAGGCAACTACACCCCCTACGAGCGCGACCCGCAGTCGCTCGTGCGCTACTGGGCCATCCCGGGTCAGGAGGGCTACACCCATATCATCGGCGGTTTGGAGAAAGACGGTGCAACGGGTGCCATCTCCACCGAGCCCGAGAACCACGACCGGATGTGCCGTCTGCGCGCGGAGAAGGTGGCACGCATCCCTGTGCCCGACGTGGAGGTGGCAGGTGATGCCGACGATGCCGAACTCCTTGTCGTGGGCTTCGGCGGCACCTATGGTCATCTCTATTCGGCCATGGAGGAGTTGCGCCAGAAAGGCCATAAGGTGGCTCTTGCCCATTTCGAGTATATCAACCCGTTGCCAGCCAACACCGCCGAGGTGCTCAGGCGCTACCCACGTGTGGTGGTGGCAGAGCAGAACCTCGGACAGTTTGCCGCCTATCTCCGTTCTAAGGTCGACGGCTTCGTGCCCAGTCAGTTCAATCAGGTGAAAGGCCAGCCCTTCGTGGTGGCAGAGTTGGTAAAGGCATTCGAGGAAATAATCAATCAATAAGAGGAGGATAAAATCATGAGCGAATATACAGCACAAGATTATAAGAAAGGCCAGCCACGTTGGTGTCCTGGCTGCGGCGACCACTTCTTCCTGGCCTCGCTGCATAAGGCCATGGCCGAGGTGGGCGTGGCTCCCCATCAGATGGCAGTCATCTCGGGCATCGGCTGTAGCAGCCGCCTGCCCTATTATGTGAGCACCTATGCCATGCAGACCATCCACGGCCGTGCGGCTTCCATCGCCACGGGCGCTAAGGTGGCCAACCCCGACCTCACCGTATGGCAGGTGAGCGGCGACGGCGACGGCCTTGCCATCGGCGGCAACCATTTCATCCATGCCATGCGCCGCAATATCGACATCAACATGATATTGCTCAACAACCGTATCTATGGGCTCACCAAGGGACAGTACTCCCCAACCTCACCACGTGGCTTCGTCTCGAAGTCGAGCCCTTACGGCACGGTGGAAGATCCCTTCCGTCCGGCAGAACTGTGCTTCGGCGCGCGTGGACGGTTCTTCGCCCGTGCGGTGGCCACCGATGCGGCAGGGACGGTCGACGTGCTCAAGGCGGCATATTACCACAAGGGTGCCGCGGTGTGCGAGATTCTGCAGAACTGCGTGATTTTCAACAATGGTGCCTACGACCCCATCTACAATAAGGAGGGGCGCAAGAAAAACGCCATTTACGTGCGCCACGGCGAGAAACTGGTCTTCGGCGAGAACAATGAGTTTGGTCTCGTGCAGGAGGGTTTCGGACTGAAGGTGGTGCGTATAGGTGAGGATGGTGTCACCCTCGACGACATCCTCGTCCACGATGCCCACTGTGAGGACAACACGCTGCAACTGAAGTTGGCGATGATGGACAATGAGCATGGCTTCCCCGTGGCGCTGGGTGTCATCCGCGATGTCGAGGCTCCCACCTACGATGCGGCAGTGGCAGAACAGATCGAGCAGGTGAAGGCACAGAAGAAATACCACAACTTCGCCGAACTCTTGGAGACCAACGATACCTGGGAGGTGAAGTAACCTCCTCTGGTTCCTCACGATAAAAGAGAACCCCTCTCTTTACGACTTCACCCCCCGCCAGACACATTTAGTGACTTGGCGGGGGGTGTTTATTATTGCGGTGAATGCCGTGGTCAGAGGGCATTCATCACCTCTAATGCCTTGAGCACAATGGGGTTGGTCTCGTTCATTACCCTGTAGTATTCGGTCATGTCCCACAGGTCGCGGGCGATGAGGGCCTTGAGTTGGGCGGTCAGGTAGGGTAGAGTACGGGTCAGTTCGTCGTCATCGGCAGGTTTCACGCCGTCTTCTGCCGCCTTGCTGACGATGGAGTCGATAAGGCTCTGCGGCACCTCAAACGAGCGGTTGAACTCCTCAAAGGTCTTGTACTGCTTCTTGAGTTGCTTGCGGTGGCTGTCGATGAACCTCATGTTGGCGTTGATGATGTAGTTCTTCGCCGACAGTTGGCGGTGGAACGGTGTATAGCGGGTAGTGTCGAGTGGCACGAAGTGGTCGGGCATGATGCCACCGCCACCATACACCGTGCGGTGCTCACGGAGGGTTTGGAACTTCAGCGAATCGGCGAAATGGATGCTGTCGGCACTCATCAACTCACCGTTCTTCAGGCGGTTGTCGAGGTCTCTGGCGTAGTCCTTGTTGTCGCCCTTGGTATAGGGCTTCTGGATACAGCGCCCCGAAGGGGTGTAGTAATGGGCGATGGTAAGACGTATCATCGAACCGTCGTCGAACTCCAATGGCCGTTGCACGAGACCCTTGCCGAAGGAGCGGCGGCCAACGATGATGCCGCGGTCCTGGTCCTGGAACGCCCCTGCCATAATCTCCGAGGCAGATGCGCTGAACTCATTGATGAGCACCACCACCTCGCCGGAGAACCGCTTCCTGCCGTCGGCACGGTATTCCATGCGTGGGTTGCTGCGCCCCTCGGTATAGACTATCATGTCGCCCCGTTCGAGGAAGTCGTTGATGATGGTGGCAGCCGACTGCAGATAGCCGCCGCCGTTGTCCTGCAGGTCGATGATGAGGCGGGTGATGCCCTGTTCGGTGAGTTTGTCTAACGCTTCGCTGAACTCATTGTAGGTGGTAGCCCCGAAGTTGCCGATGCGGATATAGCCGATGCCGGGACGGATGACATACGACGCATCGAGGGAGTGCACGGGAATGACATCGCGCACGATAGTGAAAGGCAGCAGTTCCTTGAACCCCTGTCGCTTCACCTTCAGCACCACCTTCGTGCCTTTGGGGCCGCGCAGGCGCCGCATGATGTCTTCCTTCGACATCTTCACGCCGGCGATGGCGGTGTCGTTGACGATGACGATGCGGTCGCCGGCGATGATGCCGCCCCGCTCAGAAGGTCCGCCCGCGATGGTCTGTATCACCACAAGGGTGTCTTCCATCATGTTGAACTGCACGCCGATGCCCTCGAAGTTGCCCTCCAGCGACTCATTGAGCGCCTTCACCTCCTTAGCGGTGGAGTAGGTGGAATGGGGGTCGAGTTTCTCGAGCATTCCACGGATGGCATCCTCTACGAGTTTGTTCTCGTCGACGGTGTCGACATACAGGTTGGTGATGGCCATCTCTGCCCATTGGAGTTTGGCTTTCGGACTTTCCGACCTCAGGCGCTGGGCGCACAGGGTGGTGGCAGTGAGCAGCAACATGGCTGCCAGGGTGTAAAGTTTTCTTTTCATGTGTAGATGATATCCTCGTTGTTTATGACTCGTAGACCTCCTCTTCGGGAAGGTCTTCTTCTATAACGAGGTTGTCGATGATGAAATTCTGTCGCTCCATGGTATTTTTTCCCATGTAGTATTCGAGCAACTGTTGTACTTTGTCGGTCTTGTGCAGTGTCACCTGTTCGAGACGGATGTCGGGACCGATGAAATGCACGAACTCGTCGGGGGAGATTTCGCCAAGACCCTTGAAACGGGTAATCTCAGGGTCGGGACCCAGGTCGCGGATGGCGGCGAGACGCTCCTCGTCGCTGTAGCAGTAGCGGGTGATGAAGTCGCTCTTGCGCTCCCCCTCAGCCCTGCGGCTGTCGGCCTCGGCCACCACTTTCTTGTCCTTGACCTTCGTGCGGCGGTTGCGCACCCTGAAGAGAGGGGTCTGTAGCACGTAGACATGGCCTTTCTTGATGAGGTCGGGGAAGAACTGCAGGAAGAAGGTGATGATGAGCAGGCGGATGTGCATGCCGTCGACATCGGCATCGGTGGCCACGATGACCTTGTTGTAGCGCAGGGTGTCGAGCCCGTCCTCAATGTCGAGGGCAGCCTGCAGGAGGTTGAACTCTTCGTTCTCGTAGACCACCTTCTTCGTCAGGCCGAAGGTGTTGAGGGGCTTTCCTCGAAGCGAGAACACAGCCTGCGTATTGACGTCGCGGCTCTTGGTGATGCTTCCGCTGGCCGAGTCGCCCTCAGTGATGAAGATGCACGACTCCTCCTTGAGGTCGTTCTTCGCGTCGCTGTAGTGTATGCGGCAGTCGCGCAGCTTGCGGTTGTGGAGGCTGGCTTTCTTCGCACGCTCACGGGCCAGCTTTGTCACGCCGGCTATGGCCTTGCGCTCTTTCTCGCTCTCCTGAATCTTCTGCAGCATCACGTCGGCCACGTCGCTGTGCTTATGCAGATAGTTGTCCACCTCCTGCTTGATGAAGTCGCCTACATATTTATTAATAGAGACGGGCATGGGGTGGTCGGCATCGACGGTGGCGGGCACGGGGGCCATGGTGAGCGAGCCCAGCTTGATTTTCGTCTGGCTCTCAAACATCGGCTCCTCCACGTTCAGGGCGATGGCGGCGACAATGCCGGCACGGATGTCGACATACTCGAAGTTCTTCTGAAAGAACTCCTTGATGGTCTTCGCAATGTGTTCCTTGAAGGCGCTCTGGTGGGTGCCGCCCTGCGTGGTGTGCTGTCCGTTGACGAAGCTGTAGTACTCCTCGCCGTACTGGTTGGCGTGGGTGAAGGCTATCTCGATGTCTTCGCCCTGCAGGTGGATGATGGGATAGAGGGCATCGCTGGTCATGCGGTCTTTCAGCAGGTCTTCCAAGCCACGGCGGGAAAGGATGCGGCGCCCGTTGTACATGATGGCAAGGCCGGTGTTCAGATAGGTATAGTTGCGCAGCATGGTCTCCACGATGTCGTCGTGGAACTTGTAGTGCTGGAAGAGTGTGTCGTCGGGCTCGAAGTAGATGTAGGTGCCGTTCTCGTCCTCGGTGGGCTCTGTGGTGTCGCCGACGAGCTTGCCGCGCTCAAAGACGGCCTTGCGCACCTGCCCGTCGCGGTAGCTGTGCACCTCGAAATGACTGCTCAGGGCATTGACGGCTTTCACGCCGACGCCATTGAGGCCGATGCTCTTCTTGAACGCCTTCGAGTCGTACTTGCCGCCGGTGTTCAGCACTGAGACGGCTTCAATCATCTTGCCCTGCGGGATGCCGCGGCCATAGTCGCGTATGGAAATGGACTCTCCTCTCCCTTGCCGGGAGGGGCTGGGGGCGGGTTCGCCGGGGGTGGGTCGGTAGATGTTCACCTCAATCCTGTCGCCGGCCTTCATCTTAAACTCGTCGATGCTGTTGTCAATGACCTCTTTCAGCAACACGTAGATACCGTCTTCAGCCAGCGAGCCGTCGCCCAACCGGCCGATGTACATGCCAGGGCGCAGGCGGATGTGCTCAGTGCCCGACAGGGTGCGGATGTTGTCGTCATTGTAGTCTGCCAGCGGCGTCGCCACGGCATCGGTTCCAAAGAGGAGGCTGTTGTCTTCTGCCATTATTATGATGCTTAATGCTTGATGCTTGTTGCTTAATTCTCAATTCATCGGCAAAATTAGCATTTTTTCGTGAGAAAACCGCAAGTAATTCGAAAAATATTTCTAATTTTGCAGCCAAATGAGAGACAACACAATAGGTGAGGCACATCGCCCCGGCAGAATCGAGGTGGTGTGTGGTTCGATGTTTTCGGGCAAGACGGAGGAACTAATACGGCGCATGCGCCGTGCACAGTTCGCCCGCCAACGCGTGGAAATCTTCAAACCGTCCATTGACGTGCGCTACAGCGAGGAGGACGTGGTGAGCCACGACCAGAAGCACATACAGTCGACACCCATCGACTCGTCGGCCAGCATCCTCCTGCTGGCCAACGACATAGAAGTGGTAGGCATCGACGAGGCACAATTCTTCGACAATGGCATCGTCGACGTGTGCAACGAGCTGGCCAACCGTGGTGTGCGTGTCATCGTGGCCGGACTCGACATGGACTTCCGCGGCCAGCCCTTCGGCCCCATGCCCGCCCTCTGCGCCATTGCCGACGATGTGACAAAGGTGCACGCCATCTGTGTGCGATGCGGCAACCTGGCATACGTCAGCCACCGCAAGGTGCTCAGCGACAAGCGCGTACTGCTGGGAGAGACGCAAGAGTATGAGCCGCTCTGCCGAGAATGTTATCAGAAAGAGAAAGCGACATTCCGCGAAAAAGCATGAACCATCAAGACAACGTCATAACGAAAGGTTACAAGAGTGCTGACTTACGACAAAGAGATCACGTTTGACAAGTTCGTGCGCTGGCTGGGCTACGGTCTGCTGGTGGCGGGCATCTTCCTGCTGCTCCATGTGCTGAGCAAGGTCCTGCTGCCCTTCGCCGTGGGATGGCTGCTGGCCTACCTGCTCTTCCCCTTGGTGAAGTTCGTGCAGTACAGGATGAAGGTGGGCAACCGCGTGGTGAGCATCATCATCACGCTGATAGTGGTGGGCTTGGTGCTGGGATTCGTGCTGTGGCTCATCATACCGCCCATGGTGGAGCAGTTTGCAAAGCTGGGACACCTGGCGACAAACTACATCCAGCGGGCGGCCAACATCGACAGCATACCCGAGGCCATACGCCAGTGGACAGAGAACAACCGCAACAGCATACAGGAGTTCCTGCACAGCAAGGAGTTTACCGAGGGGCTGAAGGATGCCATACCCAACATGTTCCGCGTGGTAGGCAAGACGGCCAACATCATCATCAGCATCGCCGGCTCGTTCATCGCCCTGCTCTACATGTTCTTCATCCTCATGGACTATGAATACCTGACGAAGGCGTGGATCAAGATATTCCCCAAGAAGAGCCGCCCCTTCTGGACGGAGCTGGCCAGCGACGCCGAGCGCGAGCTGAACAACTACATCCGCGGCCAGGGCACCGTAGCACTCATCATGGGCATCCTCTTCTGCATCGGATTCACCATTATCGACTTCCCCATGGCCATCGGCCTCGGCATCCTCATCGGCATCATGGACCTTGTGCCCTATCTGCACACACTGGCCCTGGTGCCCACGGTGCTGCTGTCGCTGATGAAAGCAGCCGACACGGGCCAGAACTTCTGGATGGTCCTGCTGTCGGCCGTGGCAGTGTTCCTCATCGTGCAGGTCATCATCGACATGATTGTCACGCCGAAGGTGATGGGGCACGCCATGGGCCTCAACCCAGCCATCCTGCTGCTGTCGCTCTCAGTGTGGGGAGCACTGCTGGGGTTCATCGGACTCATCATCGCACTGCCGCTCACCACGCTGCTCATGGCTTACTATCAGCGCTACGTGACAAGGGAGGAAGACGCACCGCCAGAAACACATGAATCTGCATAAAAAACATCACATCATTTAAATCATAAACCACAACATGAAAAAATTTTCTTTTATAATGACGATGCTGCTGGCCGTGCTGCTGCTGACATCGTGCAGTAAGAACCAGAGCGCCCGTCTCATCCCCGACAACGCCTTCGCTGTCCTCAGTCTGAACGTGATAAAGACCATGGAGAGCACCGGCATGAAGGGCGACGACACCTCAGTGAAAGACCAGATTGAGAAGTTTATCAAAGATGCCGGACTGGACAAGGAAGTGCGCGACAAGCTGATGGACATCATCGACGACCCCACCTCGTCGGGCATCGACTTCACCGAGCCTATCTACCTCTACTTCACACTGGGCGGACAAAATGGTATTGCCGGAGGTCTCGTCGGCACAACGGCCAACAAGGGCGACCTTGAGGACGTCATCAAGATGATGGGCGACATGGACGACGACATCGAGCTGCAGGAATACGAGAGCGACGGCGTGCAGTATGCACGTTTGGACCGCAGCACCATCCTCGCCTTCAACAGCGACTGGTTCTACCTGGGACCGGTGGAAAGAGGCAGCGACTGGGAAGAGGCTGCAGAAGACGCCATTGAGGAAATACTCGACCGTGCCAACGGCAACAACAACATGGAGGGCAATGAGGTGTTCGAACAGATGAGCAACCGCAAAGGCCTGCTGCAGGTAGCGTTCTTTGGCACGGGATATGAAGACATGCCCGGCATGAGCGAAGCCATGAGCCAGCTGCCAGAAGGTTGCGAACTGAAGGATATTGGCGGCATCGCAGACCTCATCATCAACAATGGCGAGATTGTCATAGAGGGCGAGACCATCCTGCTGTCTGACGCATGGAAGGAGCAGTTGGACATCATCAAAGCCGAAACCATAGAGAAGAGCCAGGCTAAATATGCTGACGCAGAAGGCGCACTGGCCATCATCAATGCCGACCCCAAGGGACTCTACGATTATCTTAAGAAACTGCTGAAGAACGCAGGAGCATCCGACAGCGACATGGACATGCTGAACGAGGCGAAACCCATCTTCGATACCTTGACAGGACAGGCCATGATTGCCCTCAACAGTTGGGAAAGGAACGACAACCCGGAGGTCGTGGCATACGTGGGAACAAGCGACAACACCCTCGTAGAAACCATCATGAGCAAAGGCGCCGACAGCGAAGAGGTGGTCAAAGTGGACGACGACGAGTATCGCATCCCCATCGACTACGACTACGATTACAACGACAGCATCGGCGACTATGTGATGACGCCCACCAAGTTCATCAACGCAGGATGGAAGAACGACCAGACCTACTTCCTGATGAACACTGATGACGAGCCCTTCACCGCTCCACGCCATGCCTTCACCGACGTCAAGGGAGTGGGACTCTTTGTCTATGTGGCCGGCGAGATGCTCGGACAGGCCATCAGCAACATAAACGACGACATGGACATGGTAGGAAAGGCTGTCGAAGACGTCTTTGACTATATGGAGCTTTACATGGAGTCATCCACAAAGGGCGTCTTCCGCATCGCCATGAACGATAAGGACAAGAGCCCCATCGTCACCATCATCGACTACGTGAAGAAGAACTTCATGTAATCGCAAGCCCATGCGGATGATCTATCATCCATTTTAACTTGAATTATTCATGGTTATTTTTAATATGTCTGCGACGCAACGCAAATAGACGCGAATGACTCGCGAATGTTTCGTGAATTTATAATATTTACGAGTATTCGCGTGTCATTCACGCGCATTTACGTTGCGCCGCAGGCAAAGGAGAAGGAAGTGGTTTCAATAGAATGTCCGTGCGCTCGGCTCTGCCGCTTGCTACCGAGGGACGCAAGAATAATGTAGGTTAACTTCCATGAGCGTAGCGAATTAACTTCCATTTTAACTCTCCATTTTACTTCCAAAAGATAAAACCTGCAACGTGAACCATCTGGTCAACAAACTGCTGCGGCGCCACATCAATGCGTGGCAGTTGGCGGGCTTCGTGCTCGCCAACCTCTGCGGCATGGCCATCGTACTCACAGCCGTACAGTTCTTCAGCGACCTGAAGCCGCTGCTCACGGGCAACGACAGCTTCATGCGTCCGGGACACATCGTCATCACCAAGCGCGTCAGCACAGTAGGAACATTCACAGGAGCATCGGCGGCCTTCACCGACAAGGACATAGAAGAGCTGGAGGAGCAACCCTTCGTGCAACAGCTCGGACGCTACACACCGTCGCTCTACAGCGTCTTCGCCACCATCGGCGGCGGCGCCCTGCCCATGAGGTTCTCCACAGAGATGTTCTTCGAGGCCGTTGACGACAAGTTCCTCGACGTTGACCTGAAAGACTGGACCTACGACCCCGACAAGCCCGACGTGCCCATCATCCTCCCGCGCACGTACCTCAACCTTTATAACTTCGGCTTCGCCAGCAGCCAGGGACTGCCCACCGTCTCCGAAGACCTCGTCGGAGCCATCAGCATCAACCTCAGACTGACAGGAACGGCTACGCAGACAGCTCACCCGCGGATGCCGCAGGTGCTGCTGAAGACGGGGCACGTCGTGGGCTTCTCGCGACGCCTGAACACCATCCTCGTGCCGCAGACCTTCATGGACGACATGAACAGCCAGCTGGCACCTGGCGTGGAGCCGCAGCCAGCACGCCTCATCCTGCATGTAGCCAACCCAGCCGACGAGCGCATAGCAGAGTATTTAGAGAAGAAGGGCTATGACACCGAGGCCGCCGACACCGATGCCTCGCGCGCCGCCTCGCTCATGAAGATGATCACCACCGTGGTGCTCGCCGTGGGACTCATCATCTCCATTCTCGCCTTCTACGTCCTCCTGCTCAGCATCTTCCTGCTGCTGCAGAAACACACGGAGAAGATTGACAACCTGCTGCTCATAGGCTACACGCCCGGCAGCGTGGCGAGGCCCTTCCACCTGCTCACCATCGTGCTCAACGTCGTGGTGCTCATCGGCGCCATCGTCGCCATCATCCTCATCAGGGCGTGGTACCTGCCGCTCTTCGGCGAGCTCTATGCACGCTTCGAGCCCACCGCCTTCCTCCCCACCCTGCTCATCGGCCTCGCCATCCTGATGCTTGTCAGCATCATCAACTATGTGGCCATCACAAGCAAGGTAAAAGCCATCTGGCACATACATGAATAAAAAAAATCGCCCAAATATTTGGCCGAATGAAAAAAACATTGTACCTTTGCACCCGCTTTTGTGAAAAAGTCCATAATCTATGAGTTTTGAATTACGGTTGATCCGCTAGCTCAGTCGGTAGAGCACAACACTTTTAATGTTGGGGTCTTGGGTTCGAACCCCAAGCGGATCACACCGCGGGATGTAGCGCAGTTGGTAGCGCACTACGTTCGGGACGTAGGGGTCGGGCGTTCGAGTCGCCTCATCCCGACAAGGAAAGAGGTAGAGAGCGGCTCAAGGCCAACCACTGCCTCATCTTTATAAAAGCTTGAAGCCCAGATGGCGGAATCGGTAGACGCGCTGGTCTCAAACACCAGTGGGGCAACCCGTGCCGGTTCGACCCCGGCTCTGGGTACGAGTTCAACTCGGAAGCAATCGCTAAATCCTTACAAACAAAGGATTTAGCGATTTTTCTTTTAATGATTATCCGCCATCAGCTGATGAAGAATGATGCCGTAGGCATCAGATAGAGGTAGCCAGCCATACAGACATGCCGTAGGTATGTCGAAATGGCTGGAATGACGAAAAGAACAGTCCAGGTTCTCATGGGATGTATATGTCCAGAAGCTTGCTTCCAGACTCCTTTGAGGAAGTCAAGAAACGTGTTGACAACTTGATGCTGCAAGCTAACCAGCAGCTAGAACGCCATCGACTTCAGCAACGCCAAGAGTGGAATGCACAGAACGACCATCTCAAATCTGTAGTCCGTGAAAACAAGGGAGTTTGGCTATCCATCAAGTTTTCTGGTGGGCCATAGGAGTCTTTGAAGTGGCCGTGTGTCTTGCCATCTACTTCGGTGGTAACGCTCTGCTCTCCGCCATTAGGTGACATACGGTTTCCAGTCAACTTATCGCCATTCATTTTAGCCCTTTCTATCACCTTTTCTATCAACCCTTGGCGATTTACATTCACCTTTTCACTCACCTTTCCGTTATTTACATTCACCTTTTCTGTGACGTTTACATTCACCCTTTCATCATTTACAGCCACCTTTTCTGCTACCTTTGGCACTGTAATCTTCAAGATGAACTCATCAGTCCTGAAAGATGGAACATTCGCACCATTAGCCTCTTGTTCACGACAGATACGGTCAAAGCCCTCGCCAAACTCCTTGACAAAGTGATATGCTTTGAGGAATGCTGCTATCTTTGGATTACGAGAGAAGTGGGTATGCCGGATGTTGGTAGGTTTCACTTGTCCTGGGAGTTTGCCCGGAGACTCGAACACCAACCGGTCATCAAACATCTTAATTTGAATCTCCGTACCCTAGATGTTGTAGGCTCTGTGGCAGCAAGCGTTGACCGTCATCTCTTGAATGACGAACTCAGGGTAATCACGCTTTGTTACGAACTGGGCATGTTGCCCTAGGAATGTATGCTCTCGAACCTGAGTTTCGATAAACTCAATCGTCTTCTTGACCTGATTCAAGATGGTTCCCTCAAATGTAACATCCTTGATGACGTTCATCTCAGCACCCACCTTTTCATCAACACCCTCGTATCTGATGAAACGAGTGCGGGTCCGAAGCCTTTGGTTCTATTTGAATGCTCTTGCAGTCAAATGTTTGGTCTTCTTTCCGAGTTGTTATTTCTTGTATGGTCATATTAACTATTCAAACGTCATTTATATTTTTTTATTATAGTCGGCTATATCTTCTGCCGCCATCATAGGTTCTTCCTCTGGTATCTCATACTTCTTGAAACAATGGTCTTGAAGGAAAATCCTATTGAGAGTAAACGTCAATGATTCCAAAGTCTTTTCCTGCACCTTCGGCTTCAGTTCACATTCCCAAATGGCGATGGAGTGCCAACCCATCGAAGCAAGCCGACGCTGCACTTCAACGTCACGCTCCTAATTCCTCCGGATCTTCGCCACCCAGAACTCGCGGTTCGTCTTCGGAATCTTACAGCAATCGGAATTGTCAATACTCAATTGTCCATTATCAATTTGTGGCATTGCTATATGGTGTCCATGCCAAAAGCAGCCATTCACAAAGATACATGTCTTGTACTTCCGCATCACAATATCTGGCTTCCCCGGAAGTCGTGGATGATTAAGCCGATAACGGAATCCATGCCCCCATAGCCAGCGACGCACCACCATCTCGGCTTCGTGTCCTTGCCGTGGATGGCCGCCATGTTGTTGTGCCGCTGCTGTGGTGAGAGCTTATCCATTCATCAAACCAGTTAAATTCTCAAACGTAGTGTCAAGGAACGTATCCTTAATCATTCCGGCAGTCTTAATCTTCATGAAATCATCAGACAGACTCCGATTGTAAGTGAGTTCAAAGGCAAGCCGGATATCATCAGTCACGGCATCCGTTCCTTCCAGCTGTTTGACATCACGCCCCGTTATCGTCCTGACTCCAGTTATCTCATACACATCCCGGATGCCTCTGCCAGGAAAATATGGAATGAAGAAATGCAGGTTATGAAGCATAATCGTTGACGGGAACTGAGCACCCGTATAGTATAACGTTGCCTTTCCCTCCTCAAAATCCTTATTGTAGTTCTTTCTGCTGCTTGGCCTGACTGTACCGATCAGGACCCTGTCGCCAACTTCTACAAAAGCTCCCTTTTGCGGAATCACATGCGAAATCGTAGTCACAGCTTTTGCCTCTATCAACTCATGGATGAAATGCTCCAGCAACATCCTGTTTTTCTCGTCTTTCGGCCGCAAAGGAAATGCACCGATATTGACCTGCCCGATGGTTTTGTAAAAGTTAGCCACCTGCACATCTGTAGGTTCGCCATCACCAGGAAACAAGATATAGCCGCCTATCACCTCCTTCTTCAAGGCAGCATCACCCTCATTATTGTCTTTATAGTATATGGCATCACGATAACGATGCATCTGGTTGATGGCATCATCTGGCGGTGAGTCCACTCCATTCACCTTACCGTCTATCCTGTATTTGGCATCAAACAGATAAGTCATCTTCATGCCTTTTTGAACATCATCCTTCGATAATTGGAGTACGATGTCCGGCTTTTGAGGAACAGTAGGAACGACAAGGTTCTTGATGCCGGTTCTGTCATTCTCCCATGTCGTATGTTTTGGATTATAGACCAGTTCGGCCAGTTCCACTCCGTCTTTCCTGAAAAGGATTCGTGAGTGTTCGCCCTTGCCCAGTTCCCAAGTAAACACACCGTTCATTTCCATGCGATTGCGCTGCTCCACATCCTCGGGAGTAATACCCAACTGCTCCCTCACGATATGGCTCACCTCTATAAAGCACCATATCTCGTAGAGCGTGGCAATATCCTTAGACTGCAATCGATAGATACCATCTTTCAGGGAATAGGCACGCCGCAGCAAGTTCCATGTCCGATACACCTGACTATATCCCGATGCCCGCTGGAGTACCAGGCTCTCCTGATTCAGTCCCTTGAATCTCCCCACAGTGCGGAAGAAAGGATTTCGCTGCAGATGCTTCAATGTATCCAACATTTTCTGCATCTTTTCTCTCTCTATCTCCGCAATACCGTTGAGTGCCTCAATACGCTTTTTCAGCGATTCATATTTCTCCAGAATCTGACCAAGCGCATATTTCAGGAAGCGGTTCTCCTGCGTATCATTCGACTGGACATGTTCTTCAACCCGATACAGGTGTGCAGGCTCTTTTCTGTGTTCTGCCAACTCATTCTCAATGTTGGCAGGCACACGCTTCAATTTGTCTGCCCTTAGAAACACCTCATATCCACGAAGACGCCGGCGAGGACGTTCTATGATACTCTTACATGCCTTAATGAAACGCTCCTGTTCTTTTGCAAACACATTCCACCATATCAGTTCTGGAGTGTCACCTTTCTCGTCAGGTGTGAAGCCATGGAAAGTACGTCTCAAATAGTCAAACGAGAGCATACGGTACTCCTGCTCGATGTCCTCAATTATCTTCTTCCAGTGCTCATGATAATTCAGTTTCGTACTCAGCACCTCATAGCCAAAAGTGAACCGTTTGCTTTCCGTCCCCGTCTGATAGACAATGTTCAGTTCACTCTTGCCAATATCATTACCATAGTTGATAAAGCCAGCCAGCGTATTTCCCCTGAACGTAAACCGCTCGTTGTCGCTTTGTAGCATAGACCCGAATTGTGCCTTCGTTACATGTTTCTTGAAATCCACCCAAACTGGGTATTCCGCATTGTCAAAGAACACGGCAGGAGCCTTCTCACCTTTTGCAATCGGTTCTCCATTCCGTTCTACCGACACAACACCCTCCGACCAAGTGTAAGTGGAAAGCAGATCCTTTTCTCCCACATTACTCTCCGCCTTATTCCAAATGTCGTCGAACTTCGTACAGTCAACATACATCGTGAAATCTTCGTGTTGTATGGTCAGTAGGTCCATCCTAAAGTTTTTCTTTTAGCTCAGAGAGAATATCCTGCTTGAATTGGCTTACAATCTGACCTTTCTCCTTCTCAGTAGGATAACTCCCATAAGCAAAATTCTTATTGAGAACGCCATCTACAAAGTAATGGTCGTCGAAGAAAGTGATATAAAAAGACTTCTCTATAACAATATTTGTTTCTTTTGGATGTTGCACTCCTACCATTTGACAGTGATACCATAATGATTTGGCACTTTTCACTGCTTCAAGCAACTCAGGAGTGGCAGTCTCGCGCCTTGCTCCATTGATGCCAACTCCAGCTTCTCCATCTTGAGCCTGAGACAACAGACTAACTGTTTCCACATGCTTAAACTTAAATACGGCATTAGCAGTATCTATAGATTTGTCAAATTCCTGGATAATGGGAGAGAGCACAAACTCCATAATGTTCCACACCTCTTCTTCATGAAGAAAACGATGTCTCAATTCGGCAGCAATATCCTGTTTCTTCTGTCTCTCCAGCACCTTCAGTTCCTTCATGAAGTCATCATCTTCTTCAATACTCTGCCCTTTAGCCGCTTTAATACATATTATCAGCGCCTGCTCCATACAATCCTCTATATATCTTACGAACGGAGCTATCTTGGTGATGTCTGCATGCGCACCGTCTGAAGGACTTGTCCCCACAAAGCCGTCACATGTGCTTAGGGCATTCAGATAATTCTCTTTATCTGCACTTTTTACCACTATCATTGGATAGTGATGACGAGTCAAGATGTAATTCACAAGCAAGCGGGCTATACGTCCGTTTCCATCCTCAAATGGATGGATGCGAATATATCTATAATGGAATAAAGCGCAAAGTTCCGCTAAAGTCAATTCACCTTTTTGCTCTTCCTCCCGATACCACTCAACAAGATCTTTCATAAGGGCAGGTGTTTCCTCTGGCGAAGCATATTCAAATCGATCACCAGTACAAGTAATAACACTATTTGGACGCGTCTTATATACTCCAGCATGGACTACATACGACGTCTGTTGCCCACCAGGCAACTGACGATAAACAGTATAATCCTCACGGAGAATCGTTTGATGCAGTTGGCGGATAAAAGACTCCGTCAGTGGATATTCTGATGATGCCTGCTCTCGCATCATATTTAAGCCGACGTTACTGGCTTTCATATCCTCCAGATCCTTCATGTTTGCAGCATCCACGACCTTTCCAAACAACAACAGCAACTCCGTCTGCCCATACGTCAGGGTATTGCCCTCAATATGGTTGCTGTTGTAGTTAAACTCCAGCATGAACTTTCTGTTCAGCCGCTGCAGATACTCCTCCTTTATCGGCTGAAGACTCTGCCATTCTTGATATAGTTCTTCTATCTTTCCCATACACATTCTCGTTTTTTAACTCCAGAAACTGGTGTAGCCGCTCTTCAGGCGGCCTTCCATTTCCTTCAATTTAGCCAATGAGACAGAATAGACTTTCTCGCCGTCATTCTTCTTTTCTGAATATTCCTTACCTGAAATACCTTTCAACTGCTCGCTGACAGTCTTTCCAAGTTCTTCCAGCAAATTGCCAATCTTGTCGGAATCGCCCTCAATGCGAGAGAGAATCTTCATACTTGTTATCTCGTCCAGCGCACGGGTAATCACCTCTTGCTGCGGAATCTCATTCCCCTCCTTATCCTTATTGTAAGGCAGATTGTTCACCACATACAGCAGGAACTCATTCCTGGTACGATAAGCCACCTTGAATGGAGTGCCATCCAAATTAAGATTGACAGCCTGCAAATATTTCAAAGCCGTATCGCATACCTCTTTATTCTCCCGATATACATCAACGCCTTCCACAGCCGTTCCAATCAGATTGCCAGCCTCCAGTTTGCCAATCTTCTCATGCCTATCATCCAGTCCGCCATACAAGTCCACCTCGTTCATCTCAATGGTCATAGCACGGTCAAGCACCTTACGGGAGAACGAGAACGTCGTTTCATCCATATTCACCGTACCCACCACGATGAGGTTCTGAGGAATGGCAATGCCGTACTTATTGAAACGGGCCCTCACTTCATCATCTCTCGTCAATTGAGCAGTCAAGTCGAAGTACCATTGCTCTTCGCATTTCTTTAGGATGGGGTCAGTTGTAATCACGCCATTCTCATCAGCCTTGCGACTCTCCACGACACTCAGATACTCCGCAAAATACTGCTCCACAGGAGCCAGATTCATTTCGTCCAAACAGAGGAAGTACGGAACTTCAGGATTCTCCCAAGCCTTAGCCACGAACTTCAAAAAGTCCCCTGCCACAAACACTGGGCTGCCACTCACCCGACTTACATAACCAATCAGTTCACTCGAATCATGCCAGTTTGGCTTCACCTGTACCATCTCAAAGTTCCTCGGCTTGGGGTCTTCGTATTCCGTCGAACCTTTTTCCCAACAAGCCTTTGCTAACTCACGTACGATTCGGCTCTTGCCAGTACCAGAGATACCGGCAAGAAGCAAAAAAGGCTTGGACTTGATAGCGGTGATGTAGGGGCGATATTTTTCCGGTGCTGTTAATGACGCACTGGTTTTATTTGAATTGGAAATCTTTTTCAAATCTTCTAAACTGATTTCGACAAGTTCATTAACTGAATGTTTCTGAGAAGGAACCCACACCAAATGCTTAATACGCCCTACTGTACATTTATAAAATTCAGACGTACGAGCTAGAATTGCTTCATATACAGAACGTTTATTGCCACTACCTTTTAATACACTTTCAATACTAAAGGGCTCATTTTCAGTTATACTATTTGCTAGTATGGATAATGTTTCTCTTGAGATTTTTGCATTTTCGGTTTCTCTTCCTGTGACTCTTTGTAAAGAAACAGATTCCATGGATTTATTAACAGATAATAACTTGACTTTGCTTGCCCCAGGCTTTACATAGTCAAACTCTGTATTTTTGGCAACCTCATCGAGAATATCCAATAAATAATCTACCGTCAACTTCATACACTGTAAAACTATCGAGTTAAATAATCAGATAAACTATTAGCAATTCCTTTCGCAGCAAGATATGGCACACCATTTCCTATAGTTTTGAACGCATCGGTCAACGTAATATTATGAGGTATTACGAATTCTCGGGGTAGAGACTGCAAAGCCAATGCTTCTGCAACTGATATTCTTCTTGCTTCATATGGATGAATATGAACCTCATTATTGCCATATGCTACCGTAGGAGAGTAACGCCAACGGTGCAGGCGCTTATAGCTTTTCTTTTTATCATCACCTTCATCCGTTGTTTGAAAGCGAATAAGACCAGCTTTAGGCTGGAAAAACATATCTGCATTCGGATGATGCATAACATCATTTAAAATCCACCAGTGTTGCACTGTAAGTTCCTCTATGATTCCATTTGGAGCTGGAAAATTTGCATGTTCAACATACGGATTTCTATCAGGCCAGTTTATTGCCTTAATATCTTCAATGTTATACAATTTGTGGGCATCCCAAGGAAAACCGACAAGATTTATACCTTCTACCTGTAATTTCAAATTATCAGCTATTTCTTGCCTTACACCTATCAATATTATCCTTTCCCTATCTTGCGGGACTCCAAATTCCAAAGCATTAATTAGTTGTTCAGTCAAATAATAGCCGTTATCTACAAACTGCTTTTTCAGTTGTTCAAAGAACGCCCTATGTCTTGCAGTCCTATATAGCCCCTTCACATTCTCAAAAAGAAAGAAATCTGGTAGAGCATGACAAATCAAGTCGGCATATGTTTGCGATAATCGCCCATTTTCCCCTTCTTTCCCTTTATTCTTTCCTGCCACACTAAAATCAGGACATGGAGGACCACCAATAAAGCCCGTAAGTTCTTGCTCTTTTGACTCGTTCACAAGATGCATTAGGTTTTGCATCATTTCAGGATGTTCACCATCAACATAATGAACAATATTTTCTACATGATGCCCATATATCGGTGCCGGAAGATTCATATTCTGGCGAGCATATTGATATACGTCATTAAACGCCTTATGAAACTCGTTCACATAGACAATGTTATAATGACCTTCTAGTTCAAACCCCAAGTCCAAGAATCCTGCTCCAGAAAAGAATGAAAAAATATTCATTAGCTTAATAATTATTATACATTGAACTTTTCCACGAACTTATAACATTACCTTTTTACAGCATCGTCTAAGCGCCTGCACAAATGCGACAATAAGCTAAGAATGTCTAAACAATCATTCTCTGTAAACAAACCACTTGCCTTCAAATTTTGAATCTCTTCATGTGCTAATGGATTTCTCACCCCACTCATAACACCTGCAGACATATGCTGTTGCCCCATTTCAACGTTTTCAATCGTATCTGGCTTAAAGTCCTTTCCATCTGGTCTTTTGTATTTTGCAGTTACTGAAAGAATCGATCCAAACGCAGCAAACATCAAGTCTTTTCCATCCTTCAAATTGCCTTTGGCATCTTTGGGGAATTCTGACTTTTCTTGTACGTTTGATTCATATCTTTTAATAGTTTCTGTAACCGCACGATAATAATCCTGGTTCTTATAGTCTCTATAAGAAGCGTTCTTCACGGTTTCATGTAAGTGTCTCCAATGATATTGAGCATATTCAGGGATAAGGGCATGCAATGCACCAACGACTTCACTTTGTTTGTCGCTTTCCAATTCGGAATTTTCCACGACGGAATCAACAATCTTTTCGACACCTTTCTGTATGTCTGGTGTAAGAGTTGGATACCACTGTCCAACATCAACTTTTGTTCTTTCTGTAATCTTGCGTTGCCTATCAGCTTTTCTTTGAGTACGCCAATTGCGCTCAACTAAAGATAATAGTTGCTTCAAATTATCGCGAAGTTCTGAAGTTATTTGCAAATCCCAACTCAACGACTGACGATCAGTTGATATTATATCCTCTTCTTGCTCATCTACGAAATCCACATCTAACCATCCTGTCAAGTACGAATAAAAGTGACTAGATTCTCCAACCCCGAAAAATTCCGGGGCATTTACCATACGTCCATGAGCATATAAAGTTATTCCTCGCAATCCTGGCTTTAGCGGCTTCTCCGTTGCCAATAGTTCTCCAATAATATTCTTTTTATAAAGATAATGCTCTTTTTCCTCAATAAAAGCGGGCACATTCCATGTGAATTGAGCATCAATATTTCTATATCTTAGTGTTTTATCTATAGGTATTGGCTCATTATTATTTAGTGTTATATCTGCAACAAAGTCATCATCAAAGAAATCAAAAAGGCGTGCAAGACTGCCAGCTAACCCTTCTGGATCAAAAGCAGTTTTGCGCTTAAGATTGGTTAGAATGATTGTTGTGCCTTGCTCTTGAGGATTACATGACTCTATTGTATATTGAGGCTCATAGTTTGGCGTTTTAGAATGAATAATGTCATTCCAATTCATAGTAAAGTTAACGCATTCACCATTCTTCTTTGTAACAATTTGAATCGTATCACCAATTCCGAAAAATGCCAATTTCCCCAATCCCTTACGTCCTGTTACTTTTCGTTTCCCATTAGGGCTAAGCCCGCTATCAGATTCTCTCCTTTTACGGCCTATTCGCAAAAAGTTCTCATTGATTTCATCAAATGACATTCCGACTCCTTTGTCAACAACGGCAATGCTCTTCCCCTCTTCATTATCTTTAAGAATAATATGTACTTCAGGAGATTCCGCATCATAACTATTGGCAATCAACTCTGCTATAGCATTAGGTAATTGCGAATACATCTTGACTCCCAAATGTTCTATCGTCTGGGGATCAAAACTCATTTCCAGTTTTTGATTTTTATTTTCTATATCTGCCATAATTGTCAGGAATTAGAAATTATAGTTTCACCTAACCTTCTCGCATATTCGCATGGCACAGCATTTCCTATTAGCCGTGCTGTGGTTGAAATACTATTAGTTTTAAACACATAATCGATAGGGAATGTCTGCAAAGTTGCACCTTCCCTTAAAGAGATGGCCCTATCTTCATCAGGATGTCCGAAACGTCCATTAGAAATACTAAAGAATTTTGTCGTAATCGTGGGAGCTGGCTTGTTCCACCACATACGACCATAGCTATCTTTGAAGCTATCATCCTTTCCGATAAAGCATTTCAATTGTAAATCTGGATCATCAGCCCAGTCCAAACGACTTCCACCATCATGTTTTGTTTTCTTTAAACGTCTTAAACATTTGTCGCTTAATCCTGCTACAGTATGGTTGAAATCAGAATTGTCCCTATGACCAGCTTCTATTTTTTGAAAGCCATGAGATTCGCCTATGAAATCACAAAGCAATGCTTGTTTTTCATCTGCTTGTGGCAAACGAGCTTCAACATTATCTAATCTTGTTGCGATTAAAGAAAATCTTTTCCTAGATTGGGGGATGCCATAATAACTCAAGTCAATCACCTTGTATAGCATTTTACCATAGCCAAGAACCTCAAGCTTGCTTTTAAACGTCGGCCAAATACTTTGTTTGTTTGTCAATATGCCTGGTACATTTTCAACTAACACGTAACCTGGTCTATAGTATTCTATAAACCGGGCAAAATTTCTGAGAAGGTCTTTTGTCTTTAATGACGAATTCTTGTCCGTATTTATAATACTATAGAATTGACAAGGACTACATCCGACAAGTATCAAAGAATCATCATTTCGTGATATTCCAAAATTACGCTCAAAATAATCACTATGCACACGCCTTATATCTTTTTCTATAAACGCAGTGCCTTTATTGTTGAATTCATAAGTGTCTTTTGCTTCTTTGTCAATGTCGACGCCAGCTATTACGTCAATACCTGCTTGACGCAACCCGCATGTCATTCCTCCGCCTCCACAAAAGAAATCGATGGCTTTATATTTCTTAATCTCTGATACTTCTTTCATTCGTCCTTTTCAATGTTACATTTCAGAAATTCCCTCAACGGCTCCAGATACTCTGCATCCAGATTCCAATGTAACGGATTCCTATAATCACGTTTTTCTGTCTGTGCTAACTTTTGTTCATCATCAGATTTTCCCAAAAGGGCACTCAAGTAAGCATATATTTTCGCCTTTTTCCCTGGGATAGTCAATGGTGTAGTTCTTCCTTTGATTATCAGTTGTCCCAAATCGCTCTCATATTTATCCCAACATTTGAATATAGGTTCATTATTAGGATTAATAATATTTTCCAAAAGAGTTTCCAACGCACCTGCTTCTTTATCATTCGGAATCAGGAATAGCTCAAAATCCAGATTCTCCTTTTCTTTCCAACTCAGAAGTTCTGTCCGTCTCTTTTCTACATCATCGTCTGCATCAAAAATCACAAGATTCTTTCCTCCATTAGCGGACATAGTTTTCATCTTATTGGTCGCATTTTGGCGGTTGTCTTTACCATTTGTTGGAACAACAAAATCTTTTGGAATAGAAACACCAAACACATGATAAAAATACTGTTCAACAAACACCTTATCGGTTTTGCCCTCAACAAATATGTGAAATCTATCAATCATAACGCAATGCTTCTAAGTTCCACATCATTTTCGCATGCATCCGACAAGCCACCATAAGTGTATTTATATGCTTGAAGCCCCTTCAACTTGGTATTCTCTATCGTATAGAGACGCATTTCCTGTTGATATTCTGGATGTTCTTCCAGCATTTCATTCAAGTGGCTGAGCGTCTCCTTGCTATGAGTGGTAACAAACACCTGCTTGTTTGTTGTGGTTGCCAGTGCAAAGATGGCTTCCCACAGTTTCTTGTAAGCAGAATAGTGTAAGCCATTTTCAATCTCGTCTATCAGAAGTATATTGTTCATGGGATTGGCAGACGCAGCCACAATATTCAGATAACGGCGAAGACCATCACCTTGCATGTTAACCGCCAACAACTGATCGATGCCTTCCAAGCCTACGTATGCGACATTATTCAGAATCTCCAATGTGGTGATGCGGCTATCGAAATGCCTCAATTGCTCTGTTACGGTATCTTTTAACCTACGTTTTGCCAACTCAACCAAGTCATTGGCGGGATTGCCAGCGGCCAAGTCAGAAGATATAAAAGCCACGCTGTTCTTTTCTAAATATCCTTCTGCCAGTTTCTTGTTAGATATCAGCCCTTGCTGATTGGCTGTCAGACTGCACTCGTACGTATTCTTTTGCTGACCGAATTCAATATCGAAAAGCATCTTCAACGTATTCAGGAAGGTCTTTGTTTCTGATGTTGGTATCTGCCCGTTTTGCAAATCCGGCTGTGACTGCCCGTCAAAGACATAGGTCAACTCTAAAGATAAGTGACGCTTGGTATCGTCAAACAATTCGGAACATATCTCAGGTTTTACCTTTAAGTCATAATTATGGAACATATAGTTCAAGTCTGCAAAACCGCTATAATTGCGAGACCTGATAGAATTGATAGTCTGAGGCAGGTCTGGGTTGGACATCCCCATCACCAGCAAAAGGCATTCAAGGACAGAACTTTTTCCTGAACTATTCTGTCCCAGAAGTATATTAACACGGGAAAAGTCATCTATCTTCAGATGGTCAATACCTCTAAAGTTCTTTATTTCAATATTTTTGAATCCATCCATTGTCGTTATTGTTTTAAGGCTTTATGATAATTACAACTCTTTGCTTTGGGTTCCTAAATCCACTTCCAGCAGGTCTTTGATGTCAACCTGTAGCAGGCGGGCGATTTCCACGAATTGCGCCATCGATGGTTGTATCTTGTTGGTTTTCCAGCGGGAGACGGTCATGTCGGTGACACCCATCTGCTCGGCAAGCCAACGGTTGGTGATTTGCTTGTCAGCCAACACCACTCTGATTCTGTTTTGACAATCTTTCTTCGTCATCTATTTTGATTTTAGCTATTTACATGTGCAAAGATAAACATAATTTGTTAAACCACCCAACATGATGTTGAATATTATCTCGTTTTTAGCACTTTTTGTGTTTCTAACTCCTTGTTTTGTATCCGACCCATCCAAATTGCACAGTGCCTTCTCGCATTTAGTACGCCCATTTGCTATGATGCCGTAGGCATCAGATAGAGGTAGCCAGCCATACAGACATGCCGTAGGTATGTCGAAATGGCTGGAATGACGAAAAGAACAGTCCA
>JAEEGI010001215.1_pt1 | contig 65226 bp, 40 predicted proteins | sample 8958751 | NCBI WGS metagenome assembly JAEEGI01 (sample SAMN16246545, study PRJNA631951) | gut metagenome | biome: gut microbiome; feature: rumen; material: KS-attached | host: Bos | place: Iran: Karaj | collected 2018-10
AGCTATCTGATAGAACGTCAGCCGTCGCCGGGATGCACCATTATGGAGACTTTCGGCGGCGGATATTATTACATCGATGAGTTCTGCACCAAGGGCCTTTCGGCCGCCGACCGCGAGGCGGGCATAAAGCTTGTGGCAGAGCGCACCGCCGCCCATATGCGCCAGCACGGCATCAAGATTCTGCACGTGATGGCAGGCGACTTTACTTCTGCCAATGCCCGACAGATGCTGCAGGCGTTTGTGGATGCCAACGACCAGTTGGAGGGCATCACCGCCGTGAAACGTGACCCTTATGACGGGGATCACGGCAAAGTATACTGGTTCACCAACAAGAAAGGCTACGACATCCCCTGCGTGACCGCCAGCTATAAGATGTGGGCAGGCTTCAACACGCCGGAATCAATGGCCAGAACCATCCAGAAAGAGAACCAGACAAGCCAGTCTTTCAACACGGTTGTAGTGCACGCCTGGAGCACCTGGGGCGGCCTAAGGGCCTCCGATGCTGTGCAGCAGTGCGTCACAAACCTCCCCGAGAATTTTGTGTGCGTCTCTATGCAGGAGCTCATTTGGCGCCTGCGCTATCAGGAGCGCAAAGAACAGACTCTGGAATATCTCAAATCCATCAAGTAAGTGCCGCCTATGAAAAAACATCTTTCATTTTTTATCGCCCTGGCGCTTCTGGTGTTTACCGCCTCGTGTGTCAGGGAGTCGCAGCGTGGCTATTGGGACGACAGCAGTGTCGGCTCTTCTACCGTAAGCGGCACTGTGACAGACTCTTTTGGCGCTTTGCTGGAGGATGTCGAGATATACTTCAGGGGAACAAATATGGAGCGGGAGTTGCGCTATGTGACCTTCTCTGACTGGGACGGCACATTCCGCATAGAGAATATCCCTTCCAACGCCCGCTATGTCACCTTTTCGCTGCCAGGGTATGCTACCGTGGCTTATACGATTGACCCCGGCCGTTTTGCCGGCGGAGAGGAGATTGTGCTCAATCCCGTACTGGAATATTCCAATGCCGTGATCCGCGGCCAGGTGCTTGGTGCGGTGGACAGCCAGCCGCTTAGTGGCGTCAGGGTGGACTGCGGCCTTCAGGTGGCCACTACCGATGCCGCCGGTTGGTTCGAGATAACCTCGCTGCCGCTTAAAGACTACACTCTTACCTATACCATAGCCGATGGCTCTGCCTACAAGCGAGAGATTGCTATGAGCGACTTTGTGGACAGTGTGGCAGAAATGCCCGTTGTGCGGCTGGGCGGCGGTGAAGTTCTTCCGGGAATGAAGTGGCAGGAATTGGCCGATGCACCGCTCTGGTTTGCCAATAACTACCACGGCTCCACAGGCTTTAGCGGCATCAACGACTGGTCGGTGGGCTATATGTCGGCCTTCAGCTGGTATGGAGATTTCCGCTATGAGGCGGAGGGGTGCGCGCTGGTCAATGTCTATGAAGGCTACGACAATCCTGATCCCGATGAGTTCATCTGCTATACCTACGGCCGCAAGAAGATAGAAGAAGGGAACAAGATATTCAATGTGAATATGCGTACCCATTACGCCACTGCCTCCAACCCGGCTGTTTTCGGCGTCAAGGTGCTCAATCTCACCGACGGGGCTACTGCGGCCGAAGACATTGCCCGCTATACCTATGCCAGCAGCGACTATTCGTCATTTGCCTTTGACCTGAGCCGATATGTGGGCAAGGAGGTGGTCATCGCCCTCGGTATCTACTGGACGGAGTATGATTTCCACCAGGTGTCCCGCCGGTTCTGTTTTGCACCTACGGCTGTAAGGGGCGACGATGCACTTCCCGGAACCCCGGTTTCGGGCGCTGAGTGGCGCGGCTTCACTCGCGAGAACCTGACCTCTATGATGACCAATGCAGGCACTGTGTTTTCCGGCAGCAATTTTACGCTGAACTCCACCGATGGCGACCACGGCGCACGCAGGGTCCACAATCCCGGCGGCGAGCAGGGCTTCAGCCTGTGGGCCGGCACCAACCATCTGACCAACAGCTGGGCGCTGCAGTATATCAGCAGGGAGGTTGAGCCTGTCAACGAGCAGGGCTACACCCTCAAGACCCGCAGCGGAGCCGACAGTGACTATTACACGCCCGAATCGTATATCTACAGCCGGTTCAATATCTCCGATGGCAACGATATGCTGCACCTCTATGTCAGGACTTTCTCCAGCGCCAACCCCACGGTGTTCAAAGTCACCGCGGTACCGCTTCAAACCTGCAAGGCTGCGGCGCTAACACCCATTAGTAACACCGCTGCCACCGCAGTTTCCGCACCCGGCGGCTGTTGGAGTTTTGTCCACGAAAAAGGCAACGGTAATCCGGCCGAATATGCCGAGTTTGTATATGATCTCTCCGAATACAACGGTCAGGACATTGTCCTGGCAATAGGTGTCCACAAGGGCAACACCCGCAGCGGAGAGCAAAAGTTGTGTATCTGCAAAATTGAAATGGATTAGTTATGAAAAGATTTATCCATATCATATTGGCCGTATTGCTGCTGACCGAGGGCGGCGCGGCGTTTGCTCAGGCACAGATCACCGTAAAGGGTAGGGTAATTGATTCCCAGGGCGACCCTGTAGTGGGTGCGGGAGTGGTGGACAAGGCTTCCGGAAACGGCGCCGTGACCGACCTTGACGGTCAGTATACAATCAAGGTTCCTTCCAATGCTTCCCTGGAATTTTCCTGCGTGGGAATGGCCACGAAAGTGGTCCCGGTTGAAGGGCGGTCTGTAATAGACATAGCGCTTAGTTCCGACAGCAACTTTCTTGAGACTTCGGTTGTGGTGGGCTACGGTGCCCAGAAGAAAGGCTCCATCACAGGCGCCGTGGTGGCTGTGGGCGGCGAGGAGATGATCCGAACCAAGACGGAGAATCCGCAGAATATGCTCACCGGCCGCGTTTCGGGTGTCCGTGTATGGCAAAAGACGGCCGAGCCTGGCCAGTATTCGGCTTCTATGGATATCCGCGGTATGGGCGCTCCGCTGGTGGTTATAGACGGCGTGCCGCGCGATATGAGCGATTTCCAGCGCCTGTCGCCTTCCGACATAGAGAATGTATCCGTTTTGAAAGATGCCGCGGCGGCCATCTATGGTCTGCGGGGTGGTAACGGCGTGATTTTGGTCACCACCAAGGCCGGCAAGGCGGGGGAGACCAAGGTCAACTATAACGGCAATTACACCATCCAGACTCCCGCCACTCTGCCGCGCCAGATGGACGCGCTTACTTCTATGATGCTGGTCAATGAGCGCTCCCGAGGCGGTATAGAGGGCGGCTCTCCGGAATTTACCGACGACATTCTGGAGCTTTACCGCAACGGCACCCGTGTCGGGACCGACTGGAACAGCCTGATAATCCAAAATATGGCCCCGCAGAGCAGCCACGACCTCAGTATCAGCGGTGGTACCGACAAGATGCAGTTCTACTTTGGTATGGGTTACTTCTACCAGGAGGGTTTCTGGAAGAGCGGCGACACCAACTACAATAAATACAACTTGCGCAGCAACATCACAGCCGAAATAGCCCGCGGCCTCAAGTTCGGGGCCAATATCTCGGGCTATATAGAGGATCTGCACAACCCGCTGGATGACCCGGAACTCATTATCCGCTACTGGTGGAAGCAGAGCACCATTTGGCAGGCATATGCCGATCCCGAGCAGACAATGCTCAACTATAAGGATCTTGAGCTTGACTGGAACAGCGTGGCTCGCATATACAGTGACATCTCCGGCCACCGGACCACCAACCGCAAGAACATAAACGCCAACCTGTCGCTAAGTTACGACTTTGGCACCCTTACCGATGTCCTTAAGGGCCTGTCCGCCAAAGGAATGTTCAGCTACGACTATCGCGTGTCCGAAAACGAGACATATCGCAAAGAATATTACCAGTATGCCTGGAACGAACTCACCGGAGAGTACGACCAGAAGATTTATGCGGCATCTTCTCCCAGCCAGCTGACCCGTCATGACACTCACAACCGGGCCTGGGTGGCGCAGGCGCTGCTGCTCTACGACCGCGCTTTTGACAAACACCACCTTGGGGCGACCCTGGGGTGGGAGGTTCAGAAAAAGTTTGGCAACGGCTTCCGCGCCTTCGGCGACCTTGCCTTTTCGTCGCCGTATTTCACCGCCCTCACGGTAGAGGGACACCAGGTGAGCCAGGGCGACCTATACGAATATGCCTACAATTCGGCCATAGGCCGTCTGAACTATAACTACGACGAGCGTTATTTGCTGGAAGCTCAGTTCCGCTGCGACGGATCGTCCCGCTTCTATGAGGGCCATCGCTGGGGATTCTTCCCCAGTGTGTCGGCAGGATGGCGCATCAGCCGCGAGCCGTGGTTCAAAGACAGCGCGCTGGGCTTCATCAACCAGTTTAAACTGCGCACCAGCTACGGTATCCTGGGCACCGACGGCAGCGACTACGAGTGGGCCACCGGCTATACATATCCGGCTTCCAGACTTACCGACAGTGGCTTCTACAATGTCAACGCTCCGGTATACTATCTGGGCAGCTGGGTTATGAGGGCCGACCCCAAGGCGCTCCCCAACGAACTGATAACCTGGTATACCAACCGCACTTTTGACGTCGGAGTGGATTTTGAGGCGTGGAACGGTTTGCTGGGCATTACCTTTGACTGGTTCTACCGCCACCGCAGCGGCCTGATGGCGCGCAACGCCTCTGAATTCCCCACTATCGTGGGCGCCACCCCGCCGCTGGAGAACATAAACGACGACTGCCATTTCGGCTTTGAGACAGAACTGAGCCACGCCCGTACGGTGGGCGATTTCCACTACCGTGTCAAGGCGATGATGTCTATAACCCGCAACAAGTATCTTTCTTACGCCCAGAGCACCAAATACGGCAACTCCTACGACGAGTGGCGCAACAACTCTATGAACAACCGCTATCAGGGCATCAAGTTCGGCTATGAAGTGGTTGGCCGCTACCAGGACTGGGAGGATATCTGGACCTACGACTTGAATAAGGGCAACGGCGTCAAGCCGGGCGATTTCAAGTATCTCGACTGGAATGGCGACGGCCAGTTCAACGGCCAGGACGCCCATCCTTTCACATACTCCGGTTCTCCCTGGCTCAACTATTCCCTTTCTATAGAGGGCGACTGGAAGCGGCTGGACTTCAGCGTTCTTATGCAGGGCGCCGCCCTGGGCAGCGTCAAGTTCGGTGAGCCGCAGCTGAGCATATGGGGCCAGCACGGAGGCGGTATGCTGGAGCAGTTTGCCGACCGCTGGCATCCGTCAGAGGAGACCAACGACACCTACGACCAGACTATTACCTGGATTCCGGGCACCTATGCCTACGGCGGCAATTCGGCCGACGAGAACAGCGACTTCAACGTGCAGCCCATTGACTATCTGCGCGTGAAGGCGGTTGAGGTGGGATACACCCTGCCGATGCCGTCTGCACTAAAGAACCTGGGCCTAAGGCTTTACGCTGCGGCCTACAATCCTTTCACCTTCACTGGGGTGAAATACATCGATCCGGAGCATCCCGCCGACAATTACGGCCGTCTGTATCCGCTGAATAAATCTTATACCTTTGGTTTGACCCTATCATTCTAAGCCCGTTTATGAAAAAGATATTTACATACATACTCTTTGCAACATTGCTGATGGCGGGCTGTGTCAACCTGGACATCCCGCCCAAGAACATAGTCTCCGACGACGACCTTATGGGCAGCCAGAGCGGTCTGCAGGTCTATCTGGCGCGTCTCTACTCCCAGATGCCGTGGGAAGATTTCAAATATATCGCCCAGAGGGGCTTTGACGGCAATTCGTGGCTGGGCTGCTTGGGCGTGGAAGGTACCGGCGAAGCAGTGACCCGCGACAATATCTGCACATCCTTCACAGGCGAGAGCGCTTCGCTGTGGGGGAGGGCCTACACGCTGATTCACGACGCTAACCATTTGATTGAGACTCTTCCGAAATACAAGGACAACTATCCCGAGGCAACCTTCAACGAATTCCTGGGGCAGGGCTATTTTGTGCGGGCGTATACCTACACCCAGATGGCCCGTCGCTTTGGCGGCGTCCCCATCGTGAAGAATGAGATAAAGTATCCCTTCGAAGGTGAAATAGAGAAGCCCCGTTCCAGCGAGCGGGATACCTGGGATGCCATTCTCGAGGACTGGGACCTGGCGGTTGAACATCTGCCGGCAGTCTCCACTTTTGCCGGAACTCCCAACCGCTTCGCCGCTTTGGCTTTCAAGGCAGAGGCGATGCTGTATGCCGGCAGCGTGGCAAAATACAACGAGAACGTTGCTGGACGCCTCACTGGCCTTGGCGAAAAGACCAAGATCCGCGTGATAGGTTTTGCCGAGGATGAGTGGTTTGAATGCTCCAACAAATACTTCTCCGAGGCCTACAAGGCAGCTCGCGAGGTTATGGAGTCGGGCAATTATTCGCTATACCGAAAAAGTTGGGCGGCAGGCGACCCAGAAGCCCAGTACAGGAATATGAACGATATGTGGCGGGATTTGACTTCGCCCGAGAATATTCTTGTCCGCGAGTACGAATATCCCATTCTTTCCCACGGTCTTGATGCCTATTCTTCGCCCTGGATATATCGTATGCCGCTTTCTGCCGGCACCTGTCCCACAGAGGACCTGCTGGAGCTTTACGACGGTTTTGACCGCTACGCCGACGGTACTATCCGCGTGACCGACGGTGCCGACCACACCCTTGGAACCTATCTGCTCTACGAGCATCCGATGGACTTTTTCAAGAATGTGGAACCGCGCCTGAGGGCCTACGTCATCTTCCCCGGGGATGTCTTCAAGAAAGACAGCATAGAGGTTCGCACCGGTATCTACACCGGTCCGCTGCCCATCGCCCCGCTTCGCGACAGCTATGACTTTTCGCAGCGAGGCCGCTTCTATCAGCATATGAAGCAGTATACCGAAGAGTCGGGTCAAACGCTGTATTTGAGTCCCAATGTGGACACCGGCCCCGTAACTTATACCGATGTAAATACCGGCAAGGTGGTTACTTGCTGGGCGGCAGGCGCCAACGGGCCGTTCTTCTCCAACGCCGAGGCCACTATGACCGGCCTTTATCTGCGCAAGTATCTTGATCCCGACCGTCCTCTGGAGGAGATAGGCGAGGGCAAGAGCGACCAGCCGTTTATTCTGATGCGCTATGCCGAGGTGCTGCTGGCTGCGGCCGAGGCGGGTGTGGAGTTGGCCATTGCCGGAGTGCAGTCTCCCACGGGCGACGATATGCTGCAGGTGGCCACCGATGCTATCCGCGACATCCAGAACCGCGCCGGCGCTGTGGAAATCACTGCCAAGCTTACGGCCACAAACAATAGCCGTGACATCGTGCGCAAAGAGCGCCGCAAAGAGCTTGCCTTCGAGCAGAAGAGCAAGTGGGACATCCGCCGCTGGAGGGTAATTGACGAAGCCAATCGCGACGGTTTCTGGGGTGAGCAGAGGGATCATTCCCGCTGGAGTGACGGCAGCAGCTTCGCCTTCAAAGGGCTTTATCCCTTCTATTCCACACAGGCGGGCAAGTGGTTCTTCGACATCTGTTTCGAGAACCGCAAGACCTTCAGTTATTCGCCGGTAAGCTATTATTTCGCCATCCCCGGCGGAGAGGTGACAAAGAGTGAATTCATAGACCAGCAACCCAACCGATAGATGAAACGTTTATTCATATACATATTTGCGGCCGTGCTTATGGTTTCCTGCTCGGTGTTCGAGATAGACAACTACGAGCAGCCTCAGGAGACAATCCGCGGCAACATCGTGGACGCCTATACTGGAGAATTAATCCAGACCGAGCAGAACGGCCGCGGCATCCGCGTGCGGCTCACCGAGCTCAGTTACGGCCCCAATGTGACCCACAATCCCGATTTCTACGCCCGCGACAACGGCACTTATCAGAACACCAAGCTGTTCAAAGGTTTCTATAACGTCCGCATAGACGGGCCTTTCGTGCCCATCGTGCGAGAGACTCCGGAAGGGGATACCATTTTCAACGGCACGGTGGACTGCCGCATAGAGGGCATCACGCAGGTACACTTCCGCGTGCAGCCGTTCCTGCGGGTAGAGATAGTAGGGGAGCCCGAGGTCTCCGGCGGCAAGATCACCGCGCAGGTGCGCGTTACCCGCGGTACCTCCGAACAGGAGTTCCGCGAGGCAATTGAGCCTATGGGCAATTATAAGGCGGAATATCTGAACGTTACCGACGTCCGGCTATATGTCGGCTATTCGGCAACCTGCAATGGCGACAATAAGTATGAGGCCTGGAGCAATGCCTTGGAATATGAAGGGTCGGCGTTCGAGCCCTATCTTGGGCAGGTTCTCACCATATCGTCCCGCGGCACCATCAAGCCCAACCGCAAGGTCTTCATCCGCGCCGCCGCCCGCATCAACTACGCCACCCCCGTCGGCGGCGAGCGCCGCTATAACTTCTCCGAAGTCCGCGAGGTGAATATTCCGTAATACTGGGGCGCTGCCCCAAACCCCGCCGCTTCGCGCTGGGGTCCGAAACAGCTGGAGCGCAAATGGCTTACCTCAGCAGATAACCGTGGCGGATCAGGTCTTCCCGCTCTTTAATCTGGATGGTGTGGCCGCCGCTGAGCAGAAACAGTTGGTCGGTAGACTCCATCACCGATTCATACAGGTGGTCGGAGATGATTATGCCCTTGGCGGCCTTCTGCTCATCGATGAGGCGTTGCATCTTCTCTACATATTTCGGGGCGATGTTTGAGAAAGGTTCGTCCAGGATGCAGAATTCGGCCTTGGCCTTGAGGATGAGGTATGTCTCGGCAATTCGGATGCCGCCTCCGGAGAGTTCGTATATCGGACGGTCCCGGTAAGAATAGAACTTGGTGTCGAAGCCTATCAGACCCTCGTAGTCAACACCGTACAGGTCGAACGCCTCGCCGAGGGTCATACTTTGTGGGATGAATACCTGCTGCGGCAGATACTTGATCCTTTCCCCTATGTGCCCATAGTCGGTCTCCCTCTCTTCGTTGAACCGGATGAAGATGTTTTGCGGCTTGATCCCGCCCATAATGCACTTGAAAAGGCACGATTTCCCACACCCGTTACGCCCCAGCACGCCAGTCACGCAACCTGTGCGGGCGGTGATGTATGCGCCGCCGAGGACCTGCTTGGCCCCGAAACTAAGGGTGACGCTGTCTACCAGGAGTGTGTTCTCAGATTGCATTGCCTATAGCGCAGGATATAATCATTAAAATGATGAAGGCTGCAAGGTCCACCGCGTATGGGATAGCATAGTACTCAATTCTGCTTATGCCGAGATTGAGCCAGAAGTACATATCCTGCTGCCTGGCCATGGAATTGAGCAAAATGAAGATGAGAGGGATGCTAATCAGCTTGATTATGACGCCGACCGGCAGGAGCGCCCTGCTGGCGATAACCATTACGGCTGCAGACAAAGTCACAATGGCCGATACCAGATATACCGATCCGCCATACTTTGCCGACAATCTGATTTTCTCGAAAAGGGTCATCTGTATACTACTCGACAGTGCTCCCGATGGAGCAAAAATCCCGCCATTGGGCGCAAAATCGGCCCAAAATGCTACCAATGGACGTATTTTTACGCCATTGGGGGCGGTCACGGCAGGGATGGAAAGTTACTCCTTCTTCAGAACCTTTTCGATAAACGCGTCCAATTCATGACCGTGAAGGCCGTTGGCCAAGATAGTGCCGTCGGGACCGAAGAGTATCGTGTGAGGGATTCCGGTTATGCCATACATCTTATTGACGTGTGACATATCACCGTTGAGTATCAGCGGCCAGTCGATGCCCAGCTCCTTGGCGGCTTTAAGCGATGCCTCGGGCTTATCATTAACAGCGATTCCAAGAATATCGAAGCGATCTCCCCGATATTTCTCATAGATGTTTTTAAGCTCGGGGACGCTTGCCCTGCATGGGCCGCACCACGAAGCCCAGAAATCAGCCAGAATATACTTGCCGTGACCGACATAGTCCGAGAGCCTTACAGTTGAAGTCTCGGGATGATCCTGGTCTTGGATAACTTCAAAGTCGATGAACTTGGAGCCTGCGGCCGTTGCCGCCCGCCTTTCGATAGCATTAATCGTGATCGTGGCAGAAGAACTCTTCTTAATCCTGTCAGTGAGCATACCAGCGGCTTCGCGTAGCAAATCGAAGTCCTCGCATATATCATTCAAATCAGAAAGCACCTCTAACCCAACGATATTGTCACGATTAGCCCGTATAGTTTTAATCATTATTGGCGTGGCGTACAGTTTGTATTCCTCTTGAAGAGCCATAATCTCCTGCTGCACATCTTCCCCTGCTTCGTGGCGAGATTGGAGAGATGCAGCCTTCTCATTCATCTCATCTGGAATGGCCTCTACCCACTTGATATAATCCATATACCTGGACTGAACGCCTTTCTTTGATGACGAAGTAATGATAGGGGCTCCCAAGTCAACAGTCAGCGTAGTACCGTCGGCGACGAAAGGAATTGAGCGCATGCTCCCGCGAATACTGGAATACTCCGATGTACACGTAGGTATCTCTGCCTCAAACCGCCTGTCCACCACAGGCACCGTCACAGCCCTTCTTGCCACGCTGTCGGGTGTAATTTCCACCCAGGTCATAATTATGACATTCTCTATAGTGTCGCCCTCCGGCACCGTGCCGGATATCTTGGTGACGCTACTTGGCTTTTGCTCACACGCCGCCAGCAGGGCCACCATCATGAAACAGAATAATATTTTCTTCATATTCACTCTGAGTTAGTAAAACAATATGCCATCTTGGGCCATCTGGGCGCGGCGGTTCTGGACGGCGTTCATCTTGCCAAAGTTCCACTTGATGCCGAACATCACGTAGCGGCCCAGGATCAGCCGGTAGCTGTCCTGCATATAGTCGTCGGCATCTATGTGGCTCAGGTTGCGCATCTGGCCCAGTATGTCGTGCGCGGCGATGCTCAGGGTAAAGGTGCCGATGTCCTTGGCAATGGACTGGTCCCAGTGCCATTCCGGACGGCCGTACCCTTCGGCATAGCCGGTGAAGAAGTTGTAATTCAGCTCGGTCCAGATGCGGAATTTGTGCGGGGTGGTGTAGCTGCCCGACATACCAATGCGATTCTCTGTGGTGATGACGTCCTTGCTGCCCGGAGTGGAGAAATGGGCATAGTTGAAACCGTTGGTAAAGCCCACCGTCATAGACCACGGGTGTTTGTTGTACTTGATGTGGATGCGCTCGTTGGTGTAATAGTTGTCGGTGTTGTTCTCTTCGAAGCCACTTGCACCGCTGTAGAACCTGCTCCCGCTTTCATCACCCCAGAACTGCTCCATAAATGCCGAATAGTCGGTCCGCTCCGCCTCCAACGGCTCTATAGGCCGGGATGCCCTGTAGCTCAGCGAATTGCTGTAGCTGCCGCGAAGGTTCAGCTCCATAGTCAGGGTTCGCTCTTTGTTTATGGGAGCGTTGTATCCGGCATTGATATTTACATAGCTTTGCGGCCGCTCTGCGTTTACGGGGACATAGTACTGCACACCGTGTGTGTCATACCAGAAGGCGGTAATCATCGGATGCAGCGTCATATTGTACGACAAGGACGCATTCAGCGAAGAGAATTTCTTTGGAAAGCCCTTGCGCAGTGAGAGAGAAGAATATAGAGAGGTGAACGGCCGCAGGTAAATGTTGCCGGCGCTTATCTGGGTCGGATTGGATACATTGAGAGTGGGCATCATCTGATAGCCTGACGGCTGGCCCTGACTGCCGGAGACAAAAAAGTAGATATTTGTAGATTCTTTAAAGTAGCTGATGTGGACTCTTGGTATGACGCTCCATATCCACTCTTCTCCGGTAAGGGCCTCTACCCCCTGGGAACGGGAGAACAGGCGGTTCTGGATGCCCTCCGCAGATGCGCCGAGGCCAAACTGCCATCCGTTGCCGATATACGACCCGGTGGCGCCATAGCTCTGCCTCAGATACCTGCTGTCGGAGAGCGTCGTATAGTAATCGTTGGCGCTGCCGTCGGCATTGAAGGCGTCGCGAAGCGAGTAATCCCATCTGCCGGAAAAAGAGGCTTGGGTCTGCAGCCTGAACTTTTTCCCGAAAGGTTCGGTATAGGAGAGAGACGCTACAACCATATTTGCTTTTCTGAAGCGATTGTAGTGCAGGTCAATGATTTGCGGTGTCGCGCCGGTGATGGTATTGGAATACTCCTGGCTGGTCCCGTTTTCTTTGTCAAAAGAAAGATGGATGTTTCCGGTAATTGAGCGCATCGGATTTCCGCCGATTCCCGAATACCCGCCGCTGCCGTAGGTGCTGATATTCTTGCTTATGCCGTCGTCGCCGGATGTGCGTGCGCTGCTGTTGAGCATCATCGTCTCGCGCGTAGTCCGTGTGTCAGCCTCCGCGTTGTAATGAGATTCTGAACGGTTGAAATTTGCTCCGACGGTATACTTGAAGTTGCCCTTCTCTTTCCTGGCAGATGCACTTGCTCCAATGGAATTGCCCTGCCGGAAACCTTTGTCGGTGGATTCGGAGAGCATATCGCCAGCCTCCTGGAAGGTGGTGCGAAGAGTCTTGGACGCCGATTTGTTACTGGAATAATTATAAGTAGTAGATGCAGCCAGCTCGACATCCTTTACGCGGGTAGTCACAGCGTTCACGCCCAGCTGGGCAGATGTGGTCAGACCGCCGCCACCGCCGAAAGTGAATGTCTGCCCGTCTTCGGTGACGAAGGTCTGTCCGCCGTCGGAAATGTTTGACGCGTTGCCTATCAGCGTGAGCTGATCTTTCGGATTGTAGGTAGAAACCATCGACTTGACGCTGTACAGCAGGCCGCGGTCGTCGCGCAACTCGTTGTCAGAAAAGTCCAGCGTCGCGCCGCCTTTGGCTGCGACATTGCCGAACCATCCATCCTCATATTCCTTCTTGAGCGCCACGTCCACCTCCTTGGTCCGTTTGCCGTCGGCAATGCCGGTGACGCGCTCCTCGTCCGACTTCTTGTCAATCACTCGTATCTTGTCCACTAATGATGCCGGCAGGTTGTTCAGCGCCATCGACTGGTCTTCGAAGAAGAAGGTCTTGCCATTCACGGTGATGCGGCTCACCTCCTCTCCGTTGACGCGCACCTTACCGTTGTCGGATATGTCTATGCCGGGCATCCGGGTCAGCAGGTCCTTGAGCACGGCGTTCTTGTCCTGCAGAAACGCCGCCGCGTGATATTCTATCGTGTCCTGCTTTATCACGATGGGGTTGCCGATGTCGCTTATCATCGCCGCCCGGATGAACTCATCGTCCACCTGCATCTGCACTATGCCCATATCCTCCACTGCGCGGCGGAAATAAATCTGTTTGGAGTACGGTTTGAAGCCCATCATCTCCACGTGGAACTTATACTCCCCGAAAGGCACCTCGCGCAGCGTGGCGGCGCCCAGCGTGTCGGTGAGGGCGAAATGGGTGATTGTTGTGTCCTTCTTTTCGGTGAGATAGACCGACGCGTACGGCAGCGGGTCCTTGCTCAGCGAGTCAATCACCGCCACCTTCACTATGGACATCTGTCCGCCTGCGATGCCGCCGTGAAACACATACACCTGCGCCCTGGCCGATATCGCCGCCGCAGCAAGAAATGCTATGAACAATAATAATTTCCTCATATTCACAAAGTTAATCTTTGAGAATGATCAATATGGTCTTCTTCTCTTTGTTGACGGAAACGGATTCTATCTTCGATTTGTCTATGCGCATCAGGCTGTCTTTCGGAACGACGACTCCGTTGACTGTATATTCCGTGTCGGAGTCATCGCCTCGCACCACTATCACAGCATCGTTAATGGTGTCTTTCCTAGTGTCGTCCTTCAGTCGGAAAATCACCGGGAAGGTGAAGGTAACCTTTACGGGCTTGTCATTATGTTTCCCGGGAGTCCATTTAGGCGAACTTGAAACTACCCGGACAGCCTCCTTGTCCAGGGACGGATCCACGCTGCGAAGCACCTTGACGTCAACTACATTGCCGTCGGCATTAACGGAGAATTGTAGGGTGACACGCCCCTGGATACCATCCTTTTTCGCGGTGTGGGGATAAACCAGATGCTGGTTGACCCAATGTGAGAATGCATTTGGGTCGCCACCCTGGAACCGGGGCTTCTGATCTACCAAAGCGTATGGAATGGCCTCAATGGCCTCCTCTTCTACGGCGATAATTTTGAGTTTAGAGAGTTCACCTTTCTTGATATCGCGATTCTTCGCCCCAAATTGATTTATAAATTTTTTGGAATCATCTTTATTAAGGCTGACAACCGTCGCTGAATCCTTTTTCCTCACAGAAGCCGCCGGCGCAGTTGATTTATCGATACGGATTATTCTTTCAACCGGGATCTCCTTGCCATTTACGATGTATGAGACTACGGAATCTTTGTTGGCAACAATAGAGACGGTGCTGTCCAATTGATTCGCTACGCCAACAATCGTATCAGTTTCGGTAACAGCCTTTATGTCAACTATCCGGCGAGTGTTGCCGGTGGAATCTACTTCCACTGCTGTTACTTTTTTTACCGGTGTTGGGTCGCCATCTTGGGTTTTTCCAGACGAAGGACGGGCGGTGGCGCCGAACATCACCACCAGCAGCGCTGCCAGCGGAAGGGCCGCGCCCAGGCGTAAAGCCGGCTGGCGGGACCGTATCCCCCTGACCATCATTGCGAAGCGCTTCTTGACAGGACCCTGGACAAGCGCCGACGAGAGGTCGGGATAGTAGCCGAACATCTGCTTGAAGATGGTCATCTGGTAGGTCTGTAAATCTACTCCGTCTTCTAAGGTGTCGCGGTCGGCCTCCCATTCCTGCAGCTGCGCGAGCGAGCCAACCGCCAGCCAGTAGAACGGATTGAACCAGTACATCGCCCGCAGCAGCGATAGCAGGAGTTTGTCCACGGTATGCAGATGCCGGGCGTGGCTGCTTTCGTGCGCCAGCACCACCTCGCGTTCGCGCGGCTCCATCCCGTCGCCGATAAACACGGTGCGCCAGAAAGTGAAAGGGGAGGCGACGGCGTCGTTCTCGACAAGCGTATATCCTTTCTTGCGTGTTGCCGTGCCTTGGCGCTGCAGCCTGGCGATCTTGACCAGGTCTCGGCACAGCAGGGCCAGGAATATCAGGGTCACTACGATATATATGGCAATTACCGCCACCTGCCAGACCGATACAGAGTCCGGGCTATCCGCCGCCGCAGATAAGGATTCGGCCGTGGCGGCCGTCACGGGAATCTGTACATACTGTGCCTTGGCTGGGAGAATCGGCAGGTTGAGAGCCGGAATGACCGCCGACAGAATCATTGTGACCGCCAGGAAGATACGTGACGGCAGCGGGGCGACCTTGCCCGCAACCAGCAGCCGGTACAGCGCCAGGAACAGCGCGCTGCACACGATAGTCTCAAGAACGTATGCTATCATTTCTCCAACATTTTAAGGATTTCGTCGGCCTCCTCCAGCGAGATGGCCTTATTGTCGGAGAAAAAGCTCACCAGCCGGCTCAGCGACCCTCCGAAGAAATTGTTCAGCACACCGGTCATAAAGGTGCCGGTGTACTCCTCCTTGGGGACGAGAGGGTAGTACTCGTAGGTCTTGCCATAGGCTGTGTGGCCTATGAAACCCTTCTTCTCAAGGATGCGGATAAATGTTGATACGGTGTTGTAGGCGGGTTTGGGCTCGGGCATTTCGGCCAGCACGTCCTTTACAAAAACGTGCTCCTTTGCCCATACAACCTGCATAATCTGCAGCTCCGCCTGTGTCAGTTCCTGTGCTTTGCTCTTTTTCATACTGCAAAGCTATAACTAAATTTTTAGTTTGACAACTATTTTTTTAGTTGGACAAGGTTTCTATATCCGTGGCTTGCGTACGATGCGGATAATTAGCGACACCAGATATACGAATAGCCCGTAGATGAGAGTAATCATATGGCATTTCACGCCACCCCATACTAATACAGGGCTGATATCACCGTTTGTTTGAATCAGGGCATCCGATGCGTTGTACCAGCCTAGAGCAATACTTATAAGGCATACGACAAGCGTAGCGATGCCGATTTCTTTCACCCAGGCGGGTGCTTTCCAGGCGGCAAACAGCAGGCATACCAGAAGGACGGTGATCAGGGACATCGTGAGAACGCCTCCTTGAACAAAGAGGCTAGGAAGGGAAGTAAGTGTAATCATAATAACAACTATTTGGTTTTTAACAAAGGTACGATTTACCGAAAAGAATCCTTACTGTCAAAACCCATCGTTAGGTAGTTAAATCCCACCAAAGGCAATCAGAGAATGGGTTTTAATACAAAATGACCTATCTTTACTTTTGCGATGAAGAATAAGCTCATAACTATTGGATTCTGGATAGCTGCCGTCGTGTTGATTGCAGTTCTGATTATGAGCATGGGCTTCTCTTTTCCCGAAGCTCTTCTTATTGGCGTTCTATTCCTTCCGGGAGTTCTGGCAGCACGCTATTTCTTGTCCAAGATATCCTTCAAATCACGCAAAGCCGGGCTGCTGGATGCCCTGTTTCTAATACTTGCCATTATGGTGGCCGAGACTGCATTGGTTGTACTTGCCAATATCTCTATTATCCAGATGCGTGATATTTTTCTCCTGACATATGAAGGGTATCCCAAGATGCTATTCAATCCAGTGTTCATCGGGATGATTCTAACCTTATTCATAGTTGGCGACACAGCTCTCTCCAGATATCTTGGCAAACGGTTCCCGTCAAAACAGACTCCGTTACATTTCGTCTCCGACCGCAGGACGATATCTCTCCTCAAAGACGAAATCCTATATATTGAGTCCAATGATACAGAAGTAACTGTCTATGCGACACAAGGCCGCAGTTTTCGCAACAAAACAGGTATCGGACAGTGGGAAGATATTCTTGGTGATGAATTCCTTCGGATTCACAGGTCATATCTGGTCAATACAGCTCACGCTACCCTCATAGCCCCCGATACCGTCACCGTTGCCGACGCCCGCCTTCCCGTCTCCCGCAAATACAAAGAATGGGTGTGCGCGGTGTTGCAAACAGAATCGAGGGCCTGTTGACAAATCGTCCGGGATATGGCGTGCTCCCAATGGCGTCAAATTTCTGCCATTGGGAGCAAAATCGGTCGTTTTTGATCCCAATGGGGTCGGAAAAACCTCCATTGGGAGCAGGGAGGGTGCAAATGGGGATAAAAAGATTTGGAATCCCGCCTTCCCAGATATTATATTTGTACAGGCAGAGCACTGTGGCTTTGATAATATGATTATGAGGCAGGAGATTAAGATTTGGCTTGTCACCACAGATCATTTAGAGGATGGATTGTGGTTTCCGGAAGAAGCGGATTTCAAGGCGGGGATGAATTACGTGGCAGTGCTCGCTGCCGAAGAGTCGGTGTTCGTACTGGCTTTTGTCCTGATGTCCAATCATGTGCATTTTGTTCTGGCGGGTGGGCGCGACGATGTTGAGCGTTTCATCAACGAGTTCAAGCGGCGGCACTCAAAGTATCTTCGCAATAAATACGACATCGATAAACTGCTCAAGAGTAATGATGTGGATATCAGGGAGATTCAGATTGAGAACGAGTCCGTGGAACGCGCCATTGCCTATGTGCAGATGAATCCTGTTGCGGCAAACATCTGTGCTTACCCGACCCAGTATCCGTGGGGAAGCGGAAATGTTTTTTTCAATGCCACGGCGCCGAAAGGTACCCGCTTGGATTCCATCTCTGGCCGCTCACGCATCAGGATTCTCCGAAGCAAGGCTCACGTGCCGGGTCACTGGCTGATAGGAGAGGAAGGGTACATACTCCCAAGTTCTTATGTCAAGTGGGAAGATGTAGAGAGGTTGTTCCGCTCTCCCAGCCGGAGGGACTACTTTCTCAGGACTTCCTCAAAGGCGAGGACCAGACTCGAGTCAGGAGAAGGAGCAATTCCTGGGTTCAAAGATCAGACGGTTTCGTTAGCTATACCAGACTTGTGTCGGACTCTATTTCAAAAAGGGTCTTTCGAAGAGCTTTCACAGCAGCAGAAAGTCGAGATGCTCCGTCAGTTGCGATACCGTTTCTCCAGCAATATTCATCAACTGGCTCGCGTGACCGGTCTTACATACGATGCTGCTGCCAAACTGATGGATTCCCACGTAGATTAAAGTGGACAGAAGTTAATGAAGGTGCTCCCAATGGCAGAAAACACACCCCCATTGGGAGCAAAATTGGGCGAAAATGCACCCAATGGAAGATTTCTGGCACCATTGGGTGCAGTCTGGAGCATAATGTTGCCGTGACCTGCTGGCAAATGGGTGGAGGATGCGGGGGATATTGTGCTTTTTAGCTGCGCGTCAGCTTCGGAAGCTCCGGTTAGAGGAGGCAGGCAAGGCGGGAAATGCTTCGGCATTTCGGAGCCTTAATGCCTCCTCTAATTGAGCTCGTCAACGACGTTACAGGTGCCGTTAGGCGCCTGTAAAAGGAGGCGTCGCAGTGAAAAGGAGCTGTAGAAGCGGTTAAGCGCGCAGCGTTAAGAAAAGCACCATCCCCGGCAGCCTTCATCCCCTGTGCCGGCAGTTGCACATTACTTCTCCCGATACCATCGTATCAGAAAGCGTATGCCGGCGGAGAGCAGGCCGGGGCCGAGGCCGCAGTAGAACCAGGCGAAGAAGCCGGAAGGGATTCCGGGAATGTGGTCCAGGGTGATTCCCAGCCCAATCATAAAGGCTATGAGGATGTACCCTTTTGGGCTGAAGGTGCGCCAGATGCCGGCCTTCTCTTCCGGCATCGCCAGAATGCGTGCGGAGTACTTGCGCACGACCCCTGTAAACATCACGTAAAACGCTGCGAACACCACCAGAGACAGCGGTATCATCCACAGCAGTGCCTCGGAGCGCGTCACCTGAAGGTAATGGCTCACCCCGGTTATCGTAATCTTGATGCCGATAGCCGTCCAGAGCAGTCCGTTCACTGCCAGCAGGTGCCGAGTCTTGACTTTGCACATATGCTACAAAGGTAGCGATTTGCCTGATTCTCCCGAACCCGAAATTCACAGCGGCCGCAAAGTGGGCTCAGAGGGTGTTTAGGTGAGGGTTGCCGGACGCTGCGGGGCAATTTTGGCGCACAGCGGCCGCAGACCCCCGGCAGAGTGGGCTGCAGGCGGCATCGCAGGACGCTGTGAATTTCGGGTTGGAAGCGGTCCGCCCTGATGCCGCCGAACCTCTAAAGAAAATCCCAATTCCGGTTGGAAGTTTTGGTAAAAATTCCTAAAATTGTAAAAAATATCACCCCATTAGTCAACCGATTGACTAAAATCGATTGACTAACTGATTAAAAGACAATTGAGTATGGAACGTAAAGGCATCATCGGAGTCGGCAACTGGATCGTGGATTCGGTCAAATTTATCACTGTTTATCCTCAGAAGGGAAACCTCACCAACATAGTGGGGCAGGACCAGGGGTTGGGCGGATGTGCCCACAATGTCCTGGCCGATCTGGCAAGCCTCAAGAGCGGCCTTCCGCTGTATGCAGGCGGCTGCATAGGCGATGACGAGTACGGCCGGATGTGCCTGGATGCCTGCGACCGCCTGGGCATTGACAGCACCAACATCAAGACCCTCCCCGGCGAGGCCACTTCCTATACCGATGTGATGTCCGAAATCGAGGGCGGACGTGCCCGCACCTTCTTCCACTGCCGCGGCGCCAATGCCAAACTCACCGTAGAGCAGGTGCTTGACTGCAAGTGCCCCGCCAGAATCTTCCATCTTGGCTACCTGCTGCTTCTGGACGGCCTGGACAAAGAGGATCCCGAGTACGGCGTGGCAGCCGCGCGCGCCCTGGATGGCCTTAGCAAGCAGGGCTACGAAACCAGCGTGGACGTCGTTTCCGAAGAGAGCGACCGCTATCAGAAGATAGTGCTGCCGTGCCTCAAGTATACCGACTATTTCATCGTGAACGAGGTCGAGGCCGAGAAGAGCCTGGGCATAACCCTCCGCAAAGCAGACGGCACCATAGACTTCAAAGATGTGGAAAATGCCGCCCGCGCGCTTCTGGACAAGGGCGTCAGGAAGATGGTCGTGATCCACTTCCCCGAAGGCGGCGTGGTGGCCACCAAAGACGGCCGCTGCTGCAGCGCTCCCAGCTTCAGCCCGGCCAAAGAAGAAATCGTGTCCACCGTGGGTGCCGGCGACGCCTTCTGCGCAGGTAGTCTCTACGCCATCCACGAGGGCTATGACCTCAAAGACCTGCTGGACTTTGCAAGCGCCTGCGCCCGGTTCAACCTGTTCAGCAGCACCTCCACCGGCGGCGCCCCCACCATAGAAACCGTGAAGGAATTCATCGCATCCCGCAAATAAACAAATAACTATATAGCAATGAAACGATCAGAAATTAACGCGATTATCCGCGAGAACAAGGAACTGTGCCGCAAGGGCCACTTTTATCTGCCCGCCTGGGCCGACTGGACTCCCGCCGACTGGGCCAAGAAGGGCAAGGAGTGCTCCGAAATCAAGGACAACTGCATGGGTTGGGACATCACCGACTTTGGCAGCGGCGACTTCAAGAAGATAGGCCTCAGCCTGATAACCCTGCGCAACGGCAATCCCGAGAAGGACCGCAAGCCCTATTGCGAGAAGATTATGATGGTGCGTCCCGGCCAGGTGACCCCCACACACTTCCACTGGAACAAGATGGAGGACATCATTTTCCGCGAGGGCGACGGCGACTTCTGTATGAAACTCTGGAACGCCAACCCCGAGACCGAAGAACTTATTGAAGACGGCGTTGTGAAACTGAAAGTGGACGGTGTGGTCACCGAGTTCGAGGCCGGCAAGACCTACCGCATCCCTAAGGGCCAGAGCGTATGCTACACCCCCTACATATACCACACTTTCTGGGCAGAGGGCGGTACCTGCCTTATCGGCGAGGTGTCGATGGTGAACGACGACGCAGCCGACAACCGTTTCTGGGAGCCGATTGGCCGCTTCCCCGACATTGAAGAAGACGAACCCGCAGAGGCACTGCTCTGCACAGAATATCCCGAACTGAAATAGAGGCGACAAAGGCAATGAAGCAAGCGGTAATGTACGGTGGCGGCAATATCGGCCGCGGATTCATAGGGGCGCTTATGAGCCGCTCCGGTTATGAAGTTACGTTTGTGGACGTGGCTGTCCCCGTTGTGGAAGAGCTGCAGAGCCGCAGGTGCTATCCGCTCAGGATAGTCTCCAGCGAAGGGAACACCGACCTGACCATAAACAATGTGACCGCCGTAAACGGCAACGACACACCCGCCGTGGCCCAGGCGATTGCCCGTTGCGACATTATGGCCACCGCCGTGGGCGCCCGCATCCTTAAATTCATCGTTCCTAACATAGTGGCCGGCCTGCGTCAGCGCTGGGCAGAGGGCGGCAAGCCCCTGAACATCATCATCTGCGAGAACCTGAACGACGCCAACAAGATCATCGAAGGGATGATCAAAGAGCAGCTCACCGATGCCGAAAAAGCCAAGTTCGACGAAACCGTCGGCCTGGTGGAGGCCTCGATAGGCCGTATGGTGCCGGTACAGACAGAAGAGATGAAAGACGGCGAGCCGCTGCGCGTATGCGTAGAGAGCTACGGCTTCCTGCCGGTGGACAAGGCCGCCTTCAAGGGCGAGATTCCCGAGATAGAGGGGATGGTGCCCTTTGAGCCATTCGACTTCTTTATCAAACGCAAACTCTTCATCCACAATATGGGCCACGCCACCACCGCCTATCTGGGCGGCCTGCTGGGCGACGAATTCGTATGGCAGTCGATAGGCAATCCCGCCATTCGGCTGATAGCCCAGAATGCGATGACAGAGAGCGCGATGGCTCTCAGCCGTCACTACAATGTGCCTCTGGAGGGCATCCTGCTGCACATCACCGACCTGCTGGGCCGCTTTGCGAATGTGGCTCTGGGCGACACCTGCGCCCGCGTGGGCGGCGATCCCGCCCGCAAGCTGAGCCCGGCTGACCGTATGATAGGGTCCAGCCTGCTGGCGCTGCAGGAGGGCATAACCCCGGCCTACATCGCAGTGGGTGCCGCCGCCGGCATCAAACGCTATCTGGACGAGGCTGGCGAGGCGCAGAGCCTTGCCGCAGCAGAGAAAGTACTCGCTGAAGTGAGCCAGCTGAGCGCCGACGCGCCTTTGGCCAAGCTGATATTGCCTTACTATAAGATGATAATAGAAGGCTGCACCGTGGAAGACCTGCTAAAGGCCGCCGATGCCGCCAAGAAGGCCTCTATGGACAAAGTTATCTAACGGATGAAACGCCTGTGTCTCATACTCTCAGTGCTGCTCGCAGCTGCCTGTGCCAAGACGGACTACACCGCCTTGGTAAACGTGTTTGCGGGCACCGACGGGGCGGGACACTGCCATCCGTGCGCGGCGCTGCCGTTCGGCGCGCTGCAGCCCGGCCCCCAGACCGGCAACTACGGCTGGGACTATTGCGGCGGCTACCAGTGGCGCGACACCATTATCCAGGGCTTCTCCCAGAACCGCATAGACGGCACCGGGAGCAGCGAGCTGGGCGATTTGCTGATAATGCCTTTTACCGGCGATGCAGTCCGCGAGAGCTATTTCAGCCGCTTTGACAAGACCACCGAAACGGCGACTCCCGGCTACTACTGCTGCAATCTTACCGATTTTGGCATCAAGGCCGAGATGACCTGCACCCCGCACGTGGCCATCCACCGCTATAGCGGCAGCGAGCCCGTGAAACTGATGCTGGATTTGCAGAGCGCCCAGATAGGCTCCCTGCAGCGGATGTACCAAAGGGTGGTGGACTTTGACGTGGATTACACCGACCCGATGGCGGTGCGCGGCTATACCCACTCCAAGGCGTGGAACGACCGCGTCATATTCTACGAAATCGCCTTTAACCGCCCCTACACCGTGGCGGCCGAGCTGCCTCTGCGCGACACCGCCGAGGCCATTGCCCGCACTGTGCTGGACTTTGGCAGCAGCACCGAGCCGCTTATGGTCAAGGCCTCCATCTCCATAGAGAGTGTGGAGGGGGCCCACGGCAACATTGCGGCCGAACTTCCCGGATGGGAGTTTGACAAGGTCCGCAAGGCGGCCGGGAAGACCTGGAACGAGCACTTGGGCCGCATCGAGGTCGAGGGTACAGAAGAGCAGCAGCGGATATTCTACACCGCGATGTATCACCTGATGATGCATCCCAACAACATTGCCGATGCAGACGAGAAGCCTTTCTATTCCACACTTTCGCTGTGGGATACCTTCCGCGCCGCGCATCCGCTGTTCACCCTTATCGCCCCCGAGATTGTGGCTGATGTGGTGAATTCGTTCTTGAGATACTACGACGCGCAGGGCTTCCTTCCCATCTGGACGCTGTGCGGCACCGACAACTATGGTATGATAGGCAACCACAGCGTGCCGGTGATTGTAGATGCCTGGCAGAAAGGCTTTGATGTGGACGCAGAGGCGCTGTACGCCGCCATCAAGCGTTCCCTCACAGAAAACCATATTAAATATGACTGGGCGGCCTACGACTCCTGCGGCTATCTGCCCAACGACGTCGCTCTGGTAGAGAGCGTTTCCCGAACTCTGGAATGCGGCTTCGACGACTGGTGCGCGGCCCGTATGGCGCGCGGTCTAGGCCACGAAGAGGACGCCGCTTTCTTTAAGAAGAGGGCCGGCTACTGGCGCAACGTGTTTGACCCTGAGACGCATCTGATGCGCGCCCGCAACTCCAAAGGCGAGTGGGAGACCCCGTTCGATCCTCTGCGTGTGGCGCACTGGAAGACGGGCGGCGCATATACCGAAGGCAACGCCTGGCAATATACCTGGCACGTGCTTCAGGATCCCGAAGGGCTGATGGAAGCGATGGGCGGGCGCGAGGCCTTCGTGGCAAAACTCGACACCCTGTTCGCCCTTGACGGCGACCTGGGCGATGGCGAAAAGGTGGACGTCAGCGGCCTGATTGGCCAGTACGCCCACGGCAACGAGCCCAGTCACCATATCATATATCTCTACTCCCTGGCGGGCGAGAGCGACAAGGCGGCCGACCTTATCCGCGAGGTATGGACCAGTCAGTACAAAGACGGTCCCGACGGCCTCTCCGGCAACGACGACTGCGGCCAGATGAGTGCCTGGTACATATTCTCTGCACTTGGGTTCTATCCCGTGAACCCGGCAAGCGGCGAATATGTTATAGGCGCCCCGCAACTAAGCAAAATGAAAATACATCTTCCCGGCGGAAAGACATTCACCGTGAAGGCAAACGATATATCCCAAACCAACCGCCGTGTGGCCTCGGCTACCCTCAACGGAGCGCCGCTTCAAAAGCCGGTCATCTCCCACGGGGATATCCTGAAGGGCGGCACGCTTGAATTTACTATGCGCCAATGAAACGATATCTGACATTGATTGTTGCGGCGCTGGTAAGCCTGGCCGCCGCTGCCGGAAACGGCAAATACGTGAATATGTTTATGGGCACGGCCGGAGACCACGGCCAGGTGAGCCCTGCGGCTCAGGTGCCGTTTGGCCTGGCCAGCGTATGCCCCGACTGCTATGCCAAGGACCGTCACGCCGGTTATGACTTTGAGGTAACCCAGATCAAGGGCATCTCGGTGACCAGGATGAGCGGCACGGGCGGCGACGGCACGGGCGGCAATCTGCGCATTTTCCCGGCGCTGCCCGGCACCCCTCTGCATATAATAAAAGAGACTGAGACAGCATCTCCCGGCTATTACGCGACCAGCCTCACCGGCGGCATCAAGGTAGAGGCCACCGCCACAAAGCACTGTGCAGTGGAGCGTTACACCTTCCCCAAGGCGGCCGAGAAGGTCCTCTTTATCGACTTCAATTCTGCCATAGACCCCCGCAGAAGCGCCTGCAACTTCTCTTTCAACGGCTCCGGCTGTATCCAGGGCTGGGTAGAGACCTCCACCGTATGCAATTTTGGCCAGTATAAACTCTGGTTCCGCATAGAGACCGACCAGGCTTTCACCGTAGAGGAGCTGGGAGAAACCACCGCGCTGCTGCGCTTTGGTGACATTACCAAAAAGGTTGAGGTCCGCATAAGCCTATCTTCCATAGGGCCGGAGAGTGCCACAGAAGAAATGTCGGCAGTGAGCGGCCGCAGTTTCAATGCCGTTCGCCGCGATGCCGAACAGGCCTGGGACAAGGTTCTGGGCAAGGTGGACGTGGAGGGCAGCACCCAAGAGCAGCGGACGCTGTTCTACACCAGCCTCTACCGCGTGTGCCTGAGTCCGTTTGACGCCACTTTCGGAGGCCTCTGGAAAGGCTCCGACGGCAAACTGCACACCGCCGGCAGCCGCACCTTCTACAGCGGCTGGAGTATGTGGGACACCTTCCGCACAAAATTCCCTATGCTGACGCTGCTCTTCCCCGAGCGGATGAGCGATATCTGTTTCTCTCTCGTGGAGCTTTACAAGGCGGGCAAGCTCAACTGGGCCACTATGACCGAGCCGGTACCCACCGTGCGCACAGAGCACAGCCAGGTCACCCTGCTGGACGCCAGCGTAAAGGGCATAGGTGATTTCGATATGGCCTCCGCATTTAAATATATGGAGGCAGAGGCAGACGCCGGCCGCACTGCCGGTGCCCGTAACGGCCTGCTGCGCAACTCTCCCGACCAGAGAATGGAGACGGTCTACGACCTGTGGGCAATGAGCCGCATAGCCTCCGATACCGGCAATGCCGAGGCGGCGTCCAGATATGCACAGGAGGCTCAGGCTCTCTTTGAGAAGACCTGGAAGAGTGAATTTATGAACATAGACGACACCTATACCTTGATGAAAGGCAACGGCCTCTACCAGGGGACCCGCTGGCAATATCGCTGGGCGGTGCCGGTCTATGCCGACAAGATGAAGGAGTGGGCAGGGGAGGAGACCCTTGCCAGGCAGCTGGAAGAGTTCTTCCGCCGCAGTCTGTTCAATCAGGGCAACGAACCCGATATCCACACTCCGTTTATGTTCCACCTGTTCGGCCGACCCCAAAAGACCGCCGAGACAGTGCTGGCGCTGCTCACCGACGAAAAGATGATGCATCTCTACGGCGGCAATGCCGAATTCCCCAAGCCGTTTGTGGGCAGGGCTTTCCGCGACCGTACCGACGGCTATGCCCCCGAGATGGACGAGGACGACGGCACAATGAGCGCCTGGTATATGTTTGCGCAGATGGGCTTCTATCCCACGTGCCCGGGCACTCCGGATTATGCATTGTTCACCCCCCTGTTCAGCAAGGTGGTGCTGCATTTGAAAGGGCACGACGTCACTATCCTGCGCCGCTGCGACCCCGCCAGGGCCGGCAGCGTGACGGTGGACGGCGAGCCGCTGCACAATTTCACCATAAGTCATCAAAAACTTTGCTCTGCAAACAAGATAATATTCGAATAGACGCTATATGAAAAGGACCATCGTAATCATTGCCCTTGCGGCGCTGCTTGTGTTACCGGCGGCGGCAAAGGGCGATTTTTCTCCCGTAGATCAGGTAAGCACCCTGGTGGGCACACAGTCTCACTTCTCGTTCTCTCAGGGAAATACCTATCCAGCAATAGGCCGCCCCTGGGGAACCCATCTCTGGACCCCGCAGACCGGAGCCAACAAGGATACCTGGACCTATGTATACAATGCCTACAAGATCCGCGGCATCAAGATGACCCATCAGCCCAGTCCCTGGGTGGGCGACTACGGCCAGTTCAGCCTGATGCCCGTGACCACCGGTCCGGTGGTTACCGACGAGGAGCGCGCCAGCTGGTTCACCCACAAGGCCGAGGTGGCGAAGCCGTATTATTACAGCGTCTATCTGGCAGAGCACGACGCCACTTTCGAGCTGACACCCACTATGCGTGCCGCCCGCGTCAGGATCACCTATCCTGAAAAAGAGCAGTCCTATCTGGTGGTGGATGCCTTTGAGAAGGGCCCCGCCGGCGCTTCGGAAATCTACATAGAGGGCAACCGCATTTTCGGCGTCAGCCGCAAGATACACAACCAGTCGCTGAACAAGGCAGATCAGCTCTGGTTTGTGATAGAGAGCGACACCCCCTTTGAAACGGCAGACGTCAAGTACCCCGAAGATGGCCACGCCATTGCCCTGGTGGGCTTCAAGACCACCCGCGGCCAGCAGGTGAACCTGCGTGCCGCAGCATCTTTCATAAGCGAAGAGCAGGCTTTCGAAAACCTCAGGGAGGTGGAGAAAGATTTTGACACAATATGTAAAGAGGGCCGCGACGAGTGGAACGCCCAGTTGGGCCGCATCTGCATAGAGGGCGGCACGGCAGAAGAGCAAAAGACCTTCTACAGCTGCCTCTACCGCAGCCTCCTGTTCCCCCACGACCTCTCAGAAATCACCGCCGACGGCCGCAGGGTGCACCGCAGCCCCCACGACGGCCAGATACACGACGGCTATCTGTTCACCGACACCGGCTTCTGGGATACTTTCCGCTGCCTCTTTGGCCTGCTGGACCTCGTATGGCCCGACCAGGCAGCCAATATTCAGGAGGGTCTGGTGAACCACTATCTCGAAAGCGGATTCCTGCCCGAATGGTGCAGTCCCGGCCATTGCCCCACCTGTATGATAGGCAACAACAGCGCCAGCGTGGTGGCTGAAGCCTATATCAAAGGGCTTCGCGGCTATGACATAGAGAAACTCTGGGAAGCGCTGAAACACGGTGCCCACGCCGCCCTGGAAGGCACCACCGCCACCGGCCGTCTGGGCTGGGAGGCCTATGACAAGCTGGGATATGTCCCTTGTGACATCAATATCCGCGAGAGTGCTGCCCGCACTCTGGAATATGCCTACGACGACTGGTGCATCTGGCGTCTGGGCAAGGCGCTGGGCAAGAGCGAAGAGGAAATCGCCCCCTACGCCAAGGCTTCGCAGAACTACCGCAACCTATACAAACCCTCCGCAGGTATGATGAGCGGCCGCAAAGCCGACGGCAGCTGGCCGGAGCCTTTCAACCCCTTCAAGTGGGGCGGCGACTTTACCGAGGGCAACGCCCTGCAGTATACCTGGAGCGTGTTCCACGACCCAGCCGGCCTGGCATCCCTTATGGGCGGCTGGGACAAGTTTGCCCACGCCCTGGACACCCTGTTTGAACTGCCGCCTATCTACGATGACAGTTATTACGGCATCACCATCCACGAAATACGCGAGATGCAGGTTATGAATCTGGGCAACTACGCCCACGGCAACCAGCCGGCCCAGCACGTGATTTACCTTTATGACTGGTGCGGCCAGCCCTGGAAAGCCCAGGCGCGTGCCCGCGAGGTTATGAGTAAGTTCTACGGTGCCGGCCCCGACGGCTACTGCGGCGACGAGGACAACGGCCAGACATCTGCCTGGTATGTCTTCTCTGCCCTGGGATTCTATCCCGTATGCCCGGCTGCCGGACAGTATGCGCTGGGTTCGCCGCTGTTTGCCAAGGCCACCATCAGCCTGCCTACCGGCAAGAAGATAGTGATAAGCGCTCCGGACAACTGCGCAGAGAATGTTTATGTCGGAGATTTGAAAGTCAACGGCCGCAGGCACACTGCCAACTATGTGACCCACAGCCAGTTGATTTCCGGGGCCAAGCTTAGCTTCAAGATGCAGGCAGAGCCCGCCACATCCCGCGGAACGGCAGAAAAAGACCGTCCCTATTCTTTCAGCGAAAACAAATAACCAAATCACATACTAATGAAACTTTTAAAAACAATCATCCCAATCCTGCTGCTGTTGCTGGTTGCTACAACGGCGGCAAGCGCTGCCAATGTCACCATCAGCGGCGTTGTGATTGACAACGCCGGAGTACCGATTCCCGGCGCTGCCCTGGTGGGACCCGGCAATGTCCACGCCATCACGGACATAGACGGAAAGTTCTCCCTGACCGTTCCCGACGGTTCGGAAGTCAAAGTCTCCTGCCTGGGCTTTTTGACCTACAGTTTCAAGGCGCGCAAGGGTGACAAGATCACCATCACCCTTATGGAAGACCACGAGAGTCTTGACGAGGCTGTGGTTGTCGGGTACGGTGTTCAGAAGAAAGCGGTTATCACCGGTTCGGTGACCAACGTGACCAGCCGCTCCATTGCCACCACCACCGCAAATGACCTGGTGACCAAGCTGCAAGGTAAGGTTTCCGGTCTGAACATCCGAAACAACACCTCCACTCCGGGTGCCTACGACCACTCCATCAACATCCGTGGCTTTGGCGGTCCGCTGTATATCATAGACGGTATCCAGCGAGAAGGCACCGACTTCAACAAGTTGAACTCCGAGGATATCGAGAGCATCACCCTGCTTAAAGATGCTTCCGCCGCAATCTACGGTATCAATGCCGGTAACGGTGTTATTATCGTGACCACCAAGAGCGGTAGCAACCAGGGCCACACCCGCTTCCAGTTCAATGCGAATATGGGTATTTCCACCCCGACCGACCGCGTGCGTATGGCCAATGCCTATGAGTATTACTGGCTGCGCAACGCCGCCAACATCAACGCCGGCGACCCTCAGTTCATCTCTCCCGATGAGCTTGAGGCCTGGAGGATAGCCTGCGAGACAGGGTCTGACTATCAGACTTTTGGCGAGGACGGAGAGATTATCCACCATATGAATACCGACTGGTACAGGGAGACCTGCAAGGACTATAGCGTCCGCCAGGAGTATTCCCTCTCTGCCGACGGCGGTACAAAGGGTGTGAAGTATTATTTCAATGTCAACTATTCCACCGATAACGGTCTGCTGCGAAGCGGCGACATCAACTACGACAAGTGGAGTTTCCGAAGCGTGGTTACCGCCAACCTGGCCAAAGACCTCACCCTGAGCGCCAATGTGTCGGGTTATATGGACGACCGCTGGGACCCGGCTGCAGATATGTTCAACGTGTTCCGCGGAACCATCTGCCTGCTGCCCATCAGCAGCGTGTATGCCAACCCGTTTGTAGAGCCCTACAACACCAAGCCTTATTACCACAGCGTGAAGGAGGGACAGAGCTACAATGCGGTGGCCCAGTCCTATGCGAGCGAGGGCGGTTATCACCACTGGGTGAACAACGCCATCCAGAGCGTATTCTCGCTCTCTTATACCCCCGAGTGGCTGCCCGGCTTCGAGGCCAAGGGAACGGTTTCGTTTGACAAACGTTTCGAGGAGACCCGCATCCTGCGCCGCAACTGGAAGATGTACACCTACAACGAGCTCACCGGTACCGTGGCCGACGAGGACTGGAACCCCAATGTCCAGATTAAGAACAACAACAATTATATCCACGTATATCACTATCTGGGCCAGTTGAACTACAACAAGGACATTGACAAGCACCACATAGGAGCCTCTGTAGTGGCTGAGGCCACCGTGCGTGACCGCAACTGGACCGATATCAACAAGTATTTCGACTTCTTTACCCAGCCCGAGCTGGACTATGCCGGAGAGAGCAACCAGTCCACCGGCGGTAACGAAGACCACCAGCGCAAGTTGGGCTTCATAGGCCGAATCAACTATGACTATGCTCACAAGTACCTGCTGGAGGCGGCTGTACGCCGCGATGGCAGCTACCGTTACCATCCCGACGTACGCTGGGGTACCTTCCCGGTGGTTTCTGCCGGCTGGCGTATATCAGAAGAGAAGTTCATTAAGAACAATGTCCCGTGGCTCAGCAACCTCAAGCTTCGCGCTTCGTGGGGTATTATGGGTGAGGATGCCGGCAACGCATTCCAGTTCATAAGCGGATACGGCATCGGCGGCGGTGGCTGGTGGGAGTATACCCCCGGCTCCGTGACACCCGGTGTGACCAGTCCCGCATTGGTTAACGAGCACCTTTCGTGGCTCAAGTCCTATCTGGCCGACATCGGTCTGGATATGGGCTTCTTTGACAACAAACTCTCCATCACCGTGGATGTCTTCCAGAAAGACAAGACCGGTCTGCTGGCAACCCGCAGCGTGGACCTGCCCAACACCTACGGAGCTTCATTCCCTCAGGAGAACCTGAACAGCAACCGTACCAAGGGTATCGAGTTCAGCTTCAACTGGCAGCACCGTTTTGGCGATTTCTTCTATTCGATAGAGGGTAATGCCACCTACGGCCGTACAATGAATATGTACATAGAGCACGGCCCTTATACCAGTTCCTGGTCGGTATACCGCAGCGCCAACGACTATCGCTGGAGCGGCCTGGGCTGGATTTATAATCTGCAGGGCCAGTTCCAGACTCTTGAAGAGATTGAGGCCGCTCCTGTATACAGCACCGCTGTGGGTAACAGGTATATGCAGCCCGGTGACTGGATTTTTGAAGATGTGAACGGCGACGGTACCGTTGACGACGACGATAGACGTCCTATTTCCCTGAGCCCGGGTGCAGCTCCCATCTGGAACTACGGTCTGACACTTTCCGGCAGCTGGCGCGGTTTGGACTTCAGCGTCCTGTTCCAGGGTGCCGCAGGTTTCACCACATTCTACAGCGGCCCCTACGCAGAGCCCTTCTGGCTGGGCGGTAACGTCCCGGCATATCTGATGGACTCCTGGCATCACGAAGATCTCTTTGACAGCGACTCTCCCTGGGTGCCCGGATTCTTCCCCGCAATGCGTACTATGGACAAGGACCCGCACCGCAATAGGGCCAGCAGCTATACCTACAAGGACTGCTCTTATGTCCGTCTGAAAAACGTGGAACTGGGCTATACCTTCCGCCAGAACTTCTTGAAAGCGGCTCACATAGAGAAAGCCCGCATATTCTTGAACGTCTACAACCCCATTACCTGGTGTAACCCGTTCATCAAGGCCTTCGACCCCGAGAAGGTTGCCGGCCAGCAGAACCTCGGATGGAACTATCCTCTGCTTATGACTTTCAACTCCGGTATAAACATCAATTTCTAAAGGAGACGGGAATATGAAAAAGTATATTTATATCATCAGCATATTTGCAGCCCTGGCATTGATGGCCGGCTGCACCGACTTCCTGGATGTGAAGCCCACCAACAAGGTTTCTGCCGACGAGGTGGTTTCTTCTCCCGCCGGTATCCGTGCCTTTATGGCAAACCTCTACTACAGGATGCCCATCGAGGCGTTTGACTTCACCGCAGAAAGCAAGCCTTGCCCCGACCAGGGCTACCGTGACGGCTTCCATTTCAACGATGGCGCCCCCAACAACAGTGCCCGCTATGTGTGGCTGCTCACCGACGACTGCACCGGTTCCGAGGTGGATGATATCCCCGGCGAGGCTTATTATCAATGGTGGGATACCGCATTCGAACTGCTCCACGACCTTAATGAATTCTATGCGCTTATCCCTACACTTGAAATGGTGGACGATGATACCCGCAGGGAACTTGAGGGACAGAGTTGGTTCATCCGCGGCCAGATTTACTTTGCACTGGCTCGCCGCTACGGCGGTGTTCCCAAGATAGAGAAGGTTGAGCCGCTGGACATCAACGACGATGCTGCCCTGGAAGAGCTCATCAAGAAACTCAGGATTCCCCGTATGAAAGAGGTTGAGACCTGGGACTATATCCTTGAATGCTTTGACAAGGCTGCCGATATGCTTGGCGAGGATTCGACCGACTATCCTAACCATACAATGGCAAACAGGTGGACCGCGCTGGCATATAAGAGCCGCGCTGCGCTGCACGCCGCTTCCCTTGCAAAATACTGGGACGAGGCTCCGCTCACCGGCGAGGCTGTGGACGAAGGCTGTGTGGGCGGTTTCACCGAAGAGGATATGAACCGCTATTACCAGGCTTGCCTGGACTGCAGCAAAGAGGTGATAGAGAGCGGTCAGTACGCACTCTATATGCCCAATCCTTCTTCACCCGAGGAGGCCACTAAGAACTATGTCCATATGTTCCAGAAGCCCGAAGATGCCCAAATCGAGACCATCTTCGTGAAGGGTTTCTACCGCAAGGGCCGCAAATACGGCACCAACCAGGACGTTTGGGGGCAGCCCGCCCAGACAGGCGGCGCGTGGCCCCATCCCGGCCGTATGAACCCGACCCTGGAGTTCGTGGATAACTTTGAAAGCTATGACAATCCCGGCGAGAGTGCCAGAATTGTAACCTACGAAGGGGAGAAGTTTGACTATGAAGGCTACAAGGAAGACCGCGTATATTACAAGTTTGACAATCCTCTGGATATGTTTGCAAACAAGGATGCCCGTCTGGCGGCCATCACCATCCTTCCCGGATCCACCTGGCGCGATACCCTGATAGTGATTCAGGCCGGAGTTGTGGATTTGCAGGGCAAGATCCATCACGACATCACCGCCGATATGAAAGCCCAGTATCTGGACCGGGACGGCAAGGTCCACTATCAGTTCGGCGCTGCCGACAACAAGTTCTTCAGCGGTTTCTGCTTCGAGCGCGGCAACAACACCCGCACCGGTTTCGGCTTCCGCAAGTATATGGATCCGACTTTTGTCTCTTCCGGTTCGGTATGGAACGAATCCACCACCGACTGGATTGACATCCGCTATGCAGAAATCCTCCTGAACTATGCCGAGGCTTATGCAGAAAGCGGTCTGGGCGACGGTGGACTGGCAGTGCAGTGCCTGAACGCAACCCGCCGCCGCGCCGCCTTCACCACCGACATTCCCTGCACCATTGAGAATGTGCTGCGCGAGCGCCGCTCCGAGTTCGGTATGGAGAACAACCGTCACTGGGATCTGATGCGCCGCCGCGAATATCACAAGATATTCTACAACAGTTACCGTCGCGGCGCCCTGGAGCCCATCCTGGACCTCAGGGACGGCAAGACCTTCTTCGTAAGGGCATATCGCCAGTATATCGGCGGCTGCACCTTCAAAGAGAAATATTATTATCGCGGAATTCCCGGCTGGAACGTAAGCGGACTCATCAAGAACCCTCAGCAATAAAAAGGATACGCATATGAAAAAGATATTTAATTGGATATTGATTCTCACTGCCGCTGCCGCACTCCAGGCTTGTCTGGGAGATAATTATGAGCAGCCCAATGCCGGCTTCCACGGCGGTGTGTACGATGCCGAGACCGGCGAATTGATTTTGCAGGATATCGGTGGCGAGGGCTCTTACATTGAGGTATTGGAGTGGACCAAGGATAAGGATGGCGAACTGATTTATCCCAGGCCCGACACCCGCCGCCTGAACTTTATGACCGACGGCAACTACCGCGACAACAACTTCTTCAAGGGAGACTATCGCGTTCAGTTCAATCTGGTCAACTTCAACCCGGCAACGGTGGAACTCAGCAGCAAGGATTCGGATATATGGGACGACAGCGTGACCACCACCAACGAAGAGACCGGCGAGACCAAGACCACCGAGTTCAAGGTGATACACCTCAATGGCGATACTGAGATGAACATCAAGGCCATCCCCTGGTGCCGCGTAAGCATCAAGGACATCTATTTTGACGAGGCCAAACAGCGCATATTCGCACAGTTTGAGGTAGAGGCCACCACAGACGATCCTGTAAAGGAGGTAGGTCTGTTCTGTGACCTGTCTCCCCACGTATCTTGCAGCATCAACTATTTCGGCGCCGCTTCAACCAAGGCTGTCAAGGTGAACAAAGTGCTCAAGGAGCCCACTGTATTCACAGTGAAGATGCCTCTGGAGATGTTTCAGGACAAGGATAGCGGCCTGGACTATTATGTCCGTGTCGGTGCCCATACCTCAGCAACCGATGCCCGCTGGAACTATTCCGAGGCAGTCAAACTTCACATTGACGTGAAGCCGATTGTCACAAAGCCGCTGGGTATCCGCTGGGATTTGTTCGACAAGAAGTACGAGGATCTCTGGCTTGCCGGCAAACACAAGAGTCTGGACCAGATTTACTTTGATGACAAAGACTTCAAGAGCGGCGACGGCTGTTATGTGACCGTGTCCGGTCCTGTGGATCCCGATCCCGGCTACCGTTTCACCACATATATCTCCCCTGGAGAGGGTAAGGGCGGTATCAAACCCGTATTCGACATTACCAGCATTCCCGAGGAGGGCTGCCATATGCAGCTGACCCTCTATGTTTCAGATGCCACCAAGTTCAAGTATGACGAAAACAGCCAGATAGAGATTGGTTCCAATGCCGTCTTCGACAACGAGGAGTATTGCTGGATCTTTGGCGCTTTCCGTTTCAAGAACGGGTGGCAGACGCTGGACCTGTCAATGGCCAAACCTTCTGCCAAGATGGGTTCGTTGCGTAGGAACCGCATTAACTGGTTCCGTTTCTATCATAAGGATTTTGACGGTAATGTCACAGTCAAGTTCGACGAAATCCGTTTCTACTACAAGACCTTGCTGGAGGCTTGCGATGGTGTGGACGGCTGGGTATCACCGGCGCCCGTAATTCTTGACGAGAGCGATTTCCAGGAGGGCGAAGGTTCGGTTTCCACCACCAATGTTGCAAACAGCCTCCGCCTGCAGAAGACGTGGGTTAGCGAATATGTGCCTACTCCGAAGAAGGGCGGCCATTTCCAGTTCTGGCTTTATGTTTCAGATGCAGCCGCTATTAATAGCGTGGACAACCAGGTTGAAATCGGCAGCAAGCAAAAGCCTGACGAGCAGGAGCTTCACTGGAAACTTCCTAAACTGAACGACGGTTGGAACAAGGTGGACCTCAAACTAGAAGATGCCATTTCTGTGGCCGATGCAGAAGGCAACGAGATGGACTTGAGGAATATGAACTGGTTCCGGGTTTATGCGGCTACCACTGCTCCTGCCGGCTCCATTACAATGAAGGTGGATCGTCTGCGTTTCTATCTTGAAGGCTACAACAAGGCAGAAATAGCCGACTTTGCAGATTGATGAACAGATAACTATTACTAAATAATTAATTACTAATAAATCTTTTAGCTTATGAAAAAGTATCTATTGGCTTTATTGGCAGTGCTTCCCATTTTGACAGCCTGCCCGCCCAAAGAGGTGTTGCCCACAAGCGTGACGCTTAACAAGACAACCCTCACTTTGGTAGAGGGTGACAACTTCACTCTTCAGGCTCTTGTCAACCCTGCAGATGCCGTTAACAAGGAGGTTACCTGGTCATCAAGCGCAGATGCAGTTGCCACTGTGGACCAGACAGGTAAGGTTGTGGCAGTTAAAGAAGGCAAGGCTACTATCACTGCGACCAGCAAGGCCGCTACTTCGGTTAAGGGTACCTGCGAGGTTACCGTGACCAAGAAAGCTATCCCTGTAGAGTCTGTTCAGCTTTCAGAGACAGGCCCGATAACCCTCAGCCTGGACGAGACCTTTACGGTCAGCGCCGTGATAACCCCCAGCAACGCTACTGACAACAACATTGTATGGTCTTCAGACGATGTCGAAGTGGCTACAGTGGATGCCAACGGTGTTATTACAGCCAAAGGCAAGGGTACTGCCAACATCACCGCAAAGGCTGGTGGCATTACCAGCGATGCTCTGGTTGTCACCGTCACAGTGCCGATGCCTATGTTTGCAAAGTATAAAGCTATCGAACTTCGCCAGGGCACGAATCTCACCGGAGTTACCGGTATCTGGGCATACTACGGAACCGAAGATGATTATGCCAACAGGGTAGATATGAAGTATAACGATGCGGAGGTTTCCTCTACCAACGAGGCTGTAATCAGGGTGGCAAAGCAAATCGCTTTCCCCGATCCCAACGATCCCACCAAACCGATGGATCCCGACGACGAAGACTTCCTGATCAATGCCTATGCCGATGGTGTCGGTGAGGCTAAGATCATAATCGAAGATGTCAACGGCGCTAAACTTGAGATTCCGGTTGTAGTAACCGCCAAACCCGAGATAACCCACGACTGGCTGCCCGGCAAGGAACTTGTTTCGACAAAAGACTTGTACAATGAGACCACTAAACTGGGATGGTTTGCTCAGTTTTGCGACATTACCCTTGGTGAAGGCTATGCCCCGGGCACTGAGTGCGTCCACTTCAGCAACTATAACGGAGTATCCGACTCATCCAATTCAAATTATATTGTCGCTGCTTGCAAATTCCGTCCGGTTGATATCACCGACATTCCGAATCCCGCTCTGTTTATCCGTATCTATGTAAGCGATACTACTGCTTTCAAATTTGACGGAGCTAACTCCCAGATGGAACTCACCAGTAGTGGTGATATGGATGGGCAGGAACTTAACTGGACTGGCGGACGTGTATTCAAGAACTGGTATTCCAAGGTCGATCAGGAAGGAAACAACAACATCAAGCGTCTGTTCGACTTCAGAAATGGCTGGAATACTATAGTTCTGCCTCTTGAGGATTATGCCGAATATAACGACGGCGGTGGTAAATTATACCCGCATTCAGAAGGGGTGTTCAACGCATTCAAACCTACTAAAGTCTGCTATTTCAGATGGTATACCAACCCGTTTGAATCCAATTTGATGGGTCACAATCTCGAAGTCGCAGTAGATCAGTTCCGTATTGTTGACTGGACCGAATATGCTTCGGTAGAAGAGAAGAACAAGGATATGTGGATGGAGAGCGGTACTGCAAATAACTGCGCAGACTATGAATTCAAGGCTACTCTGGATGGCCACGAAGGCGTATTCGGAGGAAAGGACGAGTTTATGGGCGGCGGTGCGATTTCCAATTACTGGCTGCGCGACTGGTCCGGTACCGGCCGCTGGGGGGCCCGCGAATGGTCTTTGCCTCCTTGCTGCAGCGAAGATGATCTGAAGATAACCTTCGATTTGTGGGTGGATGATCCCGAGTTCTTTAGTGCTCAAGATATGAGAATTGAGATTTGCTCCGGTTCAACCAAGTATGATACTGACCACTATTCCTGGTCTTATCTGCCGAATCAGCTCAAGCTGCAGAAAGGATGGAACACTATAGAACACGAAATGGCAGGTATTGGTGCCGGAAAGGGTCTGAACCCCCGCAGTATGTATACCTTCCGTATAGTTTGGACTAATTCCGAAGGTGTAACGCCCGGTCGCCATTCGTACTATATCGACGACGTCCGTATCGTTAAGAAATAACAAGCGGTAACATTTTATTCAAAAAGAGCGGCCACGTGTCGCTCTTTTTTTGTCCCGATCTTGGTAAAATGCTGGAGAAATTCTAAATTTGAACGATTAGTCAATCGATTTATGAAAACAATCAACAAAATAGCGCTGCTGATGGTGATTGCGCTGGCTGCGCTCTCCTGTCAGAAGATTTATCCGGAGACAATTATCTACCAGGAGATACCAGTTGAGGTCCCCGTGGAAACCGAGGACGGGGACAAGGCTTTTGCATATTCCGTTCAAGCCTTTGACGTGTTACCTACCAACTCTGCGGCAGAGAATAAAGTGCGCCTGCAGAATGCCATTGACTGGGCTTCTGCCCGCGGTGCCGCACTTTGGGTGGAGCCTGTAGAGGGCGGTTATCCTGTTCAGAGCGGCATCGTCCTCAAGAAAAATGTCTCTCTGCTGGGAGTCCACGGCCCGACCGGCCGCGGCACAGTAAAAGACGGCAAGCCCACCGGCTCGCTGTTTGTGATTACCGACAAGACGCATCCGTTCATCACTGTGCAGAGCGCCTCGCAGATCAAGGGCTGTCAATTCTATTATCCCGAGCAGGGTTTCAACGACGCCAGCAAGATAGTGGAGTATCCCCCGACTATCCAAGTGTCTCAGGACCAGGCTGTGCACGGCGTCACACTTCAGAACCTGACCTTCTACGGCAGCTACTTCTCAATGGACTTCAGGGCACAGAAAAATGCCCCCTGCGAGCAGATTCTGTTCGAACACTGCTACGGCTACCCCCTTGGAGGCCGGTTTATTGCCATAGATTATTGCTATGACATCCCCCGTATCCTGCACTGCCACGTAAATCCTGCGGTTATGCGGGAGTTCAAAGGTGATACAAATTATATAACGAACGACTACGTGGTCAACCAAAGGACTTTTGCCTATACGATAGACCACACCGACAACGCTCAGGTGATGGATATTTTCACCTTTGCGACCTATGGCGGCATCTATCTCGGGGCGAACACTTATGGCCAGCTGACCAATTTCAATTTTGACCAGGTCGGCATAGGCGTGTTCAAAGACGGAAACACGCCGTTCAACCGTATCTGGGAGGTGGCGCAGGGTTCCATAATAGCCAGCGTCTCGCCCGACGGCAAGGTGGAGAATATCCATCCGTTCATAGTGCAGGGCCAGGGTCAGATTTCCATTACCAATGTCGACTGCTTCTGCGGAAGGGCCGCTGCCGTGACTCTGACAACCCAGGGCGTTTCCTACGATTTCCTCAAGGTTCAGGGCAACAGCTGGGTAATCGTTACCGGCGTAAACTGCCGTATGCGCAACTATCAGTCGTCAATTCCTATCACGGTTGCCAACCCGCAGGCGCAGATCAGTTTCATCAACTGCTCCAACAAAGACGGCAACCTGTTTACATTCCTTCGCACCGGCGAAAACCCCAACGACAAGGGCACTTACACCGTATTATAGTTTACGCTTATGACATCAATGCAAGACATAGCCCGCCGGCTTAATATATCCAGGAGCACTGTCTCGCTGGTGCTGAGCGGCAAATCTGACGGCCGCGTGAGCGAGGCCGTAAAAAAGAAAGTGCTGGAGACGGCCAAGGAGATGAACTACCACCTTAACGAACTGGCCCGCAGCCTGCGCGTGGGTTCGTCAAACCTTATCAGCGTGATAGTCACCGACATCTCCAACGAGTTCTTCTCCCAGATGACCTTCCATATCCAGGAGGCGGCCAAAAAGGCCGGCTATCTGGTGCTCACCATCAACAGTAACGAAAATGACGATGAGTTTGAGCAGATGGCCCGCATCCTGATCAGCAAGCAGGTAGACGGCATCATAGCCGTGCCTACGCCCGACGGCACCGACGCCCTGAAGATGATTATAGACCAGAATGTGCCGCTGGTGACTGTGGACCGCTACTGCGAGGGCGTTGAGGCGGACTATGTGGGCGTGGACAACTATGAGGCATCCAAAAAGGCTATAGAAGAGTTGCTCTCCCAGGGGTTTAAGAATATCTGTATGATGCGTCTGGATTTGGATATCCCGCCTCTGAACGAACGTGAGCGGGGATACATAGATGCAATGAAGGCCGCCGGTCAGGAAAAGCACATAGCCATACATCGCATACGCTTTGGCGAGGAGATGGAGAGGGATCTGATGGAACCCCTGAAGGATGTACTTGCCACAGATGCCGTTTTCTTCTCTTCTCACCGTGTTTTCACCGAGGCGATGAAGGTGGTGGCACGTGTGGGAGGTGTCCCGGACCGGCAGTGCGTGCTATGCTTTGACGATGTCCGCCCCTATATGACCGGCGCGTCCGACATTCGCTATATAGAGCAGCCGATAGCCTCCATTGCCCAGAAATCCTTTGACCTGCTGCTGGCCAAGATGAAAGGTGACAAGCAGACAGGCAAATATGTTTTCCCTACCCGCAGCATAGACCGACAGTCGTTATTGAAATGAAAAAGATACTGATTCCGCTTTTGATGCTGGCCGCTCTGGCCTCTTGCAACCGTCCCTGCGGCAATGCCCTGGAGAATGTAGACACCAAAATTGGAGGAGTAGGCGTGCTCTTGCAGCCCACCCGCCCCACGGTGCAGCTTCCCAACCAGCTGATCCGCTGGTCGCCGGCCCGCGCCGACCTTCTGGACGACCGCGTGTGGGATTACCCGCTGACCCTGACCACTCACCGTCTGCAGAGTGTGTTCGGCTTCCTGCCCATCCTGAAAGAGGAGGGGGGGCGTCCCTGGCGCAGTGCCTGGCAGATTTATGACGGGGAGGTCACCACGCCCTACGAGTACAAATCCTGTCTAGAAGGGTGCGACATCCGCTTTGCTGCATCTAAGAAGAGCGGTATCATACAGATCAAGTTTGAGGGCCCCGGCCAGTTGAGGTTCCACTCTCTGCAGGGCCGCGGCAGCTTTGAACTTAAAGACGGTGTGCTTCGCGGCACCGAGCCTTTTGCCGGGATGACGGCCTTCACGTCGGTGGTTTTCAGTTGCCCCGTGACAGTGGCCGATTCCACCCCCGACGGCAAATACATCCTTCTGGATGTGCCTGAAAAGGAGGTTACCATCCGCTACGGCATTTCCTACATAGACTGTGACCAGGCTCTGGCCAACCTGCAGCAGGAAATCCCCACCGACAATTATGAGAAAGTGCGCGACGAGGCCCGTTCAGTTTGGGAAAAGACACTTGGCCGCATTGCCGTAAAGGGTGGCACCGATGCCCAGAGGAGGCTGTTCTACACCTCTTTCTGGCGCTGCTGCGAGCGTATGGTGGACATCAGCGAATACGGCCGCTATTATAGTGCTTTTGACCATAAGGTCCACGAGAGCGACAAGCCATTCTATGTTGATAACTGGCTGTGGGACACCTATGTGGCACTGGAACCGCTGCAGACGATTCTTGACCCGGCAAAAGAAGAGGATAAACTGAACTCCTACGTGGAGATGTACAAACAGGGCGGCACTATGCCGTCTTTTGCTGTCGTTTGGGGCGACTGGCCCGCAATGACCGGCAACTTTGCCGCCGTATGGATGGCCGACAGCCGTGCCAAAGGGCTGAATTTTGACGTGGAGACGGCCTACGAGGGCATCCGGGCCAACTCCCTGGACGCAACGCTGCTTCCCTGGCGCAACGGCCCCAAATGCGAGCTGGACGACTTCTACAACGAGCACGGCTGGTATCCCGCGCTGCATCCCGGCGAGCAGGAGACTGTAGAGGCTGTGTCTATGCCTTGGGAGAGGCGTCAGGCTGTGTCTCTGTCCACAGTATTCTCTTATGCTGACTGGGCCACCGCGCAGATTGCGCGCGAACTTGGCAAAGACGATGACGTGGCGCTGTTCCTTGACCGCGCTAAGTACTATCGCAACGTATATCGTCCCGACAAAAAGATGCTCTGGCCCCGCGACAAGGAGGGCAACTGGATAGAAGGGGTGGACCCGCGCTATATGGACCGCGCGTATTACACAGAGAATAATGCCTATACTTTCCAGTGGGACGTGAAGCACGATCTTGAGGGTCTGTTTGACCTGATGGGCGGCCGCGCCGCAGCAGAGAAGAATCTGGACGATCTGTTCCGTATTCAGCTGGATATGGCCAAGTTTGACTTTTTCAAGATTCTTCCCGACGCCACCGGTATGGTGGGGCAGTTTGCAATGGGCAACGAGCCCAGCTTCCATATCCCGTATATCTACAATTATCTGGGTGCTCCCTACAAGACCCAGAAGCGCATACATCAGCTCATTGACTGCCTGTTCTCCGACACTGTCTCCGGCATCCCCGGCGACGAGGACGGCGGCGGTATGAGCGCCTTTGTGGTGTTCTCTATGATGGGTTTCTTCCCCGTGACGCCCGGCGTGCCGGTATATGTAATCGGCAGCCCGTTCTTTGAAGAGACAAGCATCACGCTCCCTTCGGGCAAGAAGTTCACCGTGAGGGCTCGCGGCTACTCTGCAGAGAACAAATACATCCAGAGCGCCAAGTTAAACGGCAAGCCGCTGGACCGCAGCTGGTTTACCCACGAAGAGCTTATGGCCGGCGGGGTTCTTGAATTAACAATGAGCCCCAAACCTAACAAGGCCTGGGGCTCTGATAATCTTCCGCCTAGCAGCGTAGACTGGAAAAGATAGCGCTAATCGTTGTAGATATAGATGTCCTTGAATTTGATAAGGACGTCACCTTCTGTCTTGTTGTAGAACCTGAACCAGTTCACTGCATTCAGGTCGCAACTGCCCATATGTCCAGTGCGGTTCAAGTCCAGTACGATATCGTTCCAGCCGTTGTGGCAGTACTTGAGGAATGAGTTGGTGCCCCAGTGGAGTTCCTCCTCGTCAAATACGCCTGCGCTGCCTATTTCCAGCTGTCCATTTTGGTCTCTGAGGGCGGTGATGTCGCTGATATACATCTTGAAGTGCAAGTGTCCCTTTTCTAAGGTTGCACCAGTGTTGACGGGTGTCTTCAAACTCATCTGCAGGATGGAAAAGTCTGCGGCGGGGAATTGGGCACCGACACTCTTTTCATTGGCATTATAGCCAACCTTTGAGTGATAGTTGGGCGATGTTGCAGCAAGCCATCCGTCAATATCGTTCAGATAGTGCAGGTAATGTTTGCCGGCTGAGATTTCGCCGTAATCCTCATAAACCACAATGTCATCTATGCCGATAGGGTATTCATCCCAGTTGGGGGCCGCGCCGTCCATAATGATTCTCATCCAGTTTAGGCCTTCGGGATTCAAGGTGTAGCCTTCGCTTACGTTGGCATCCTTGAAAGCCAGGTCTATATAGTTCCATCCGGGCTGAAGGTTATTGGCAATGTCCCTGAAAGGCCAGGCTATTCTCTGCCTGTCCCCGCCGGCGCCGGCGTGGCTGAGTTCAATGCGGCATTTGTCCGTCAGGGTGTTGGATGCAAACCTGTTCCGGATATGGTCGGCAACGTTGCGTCTCACTCCGCCGGCTTCCATAGTGGCATCGGGGTCAAGCCACAGCCAGAAAGCCAGGTGCCCGCGGCTGGCAGAGAAGATCCTTGCGTTTACGATGTCGGCACCGCGCACGATACGCACCCATTCGGCTCCGCCCTTGTTTACGGTGCGCTTGAACCAGCCATTGCCCTCTTTCTGTCCCTCGTGGGTAATGTCGCAGTTGGTTCCGTCCGCCTGGCTCCTGCGGGTCTGATATGTGATCTCGTCGCAGTTGTCAAACGATACCGGGTCGCTCTTTGCAACCGGCTCCTCGGGAGTGTCGGGAAGGGTTGGTACGGGATCGGGTCCGGGCTCATCCGATTTGACGGTCACGGTACAGGAAGCGCTGAAAGTGCCGGCAGATGCCGTTATGACGGCGGTGCCGTCGCCTACGGCTACGACATTCCCTTCCGAAACGGTAGCAACGGAATTGTCAGAAGACTCCCATACAATTTCAGGGATGTCGGTGGCGTCTGCAGGAGAGAAAACCACTGTAAGTGTAGCTCCAACTCCCGGCTTGAGGCTGAGTTCTGTCCTGTCAAGTGCGATGCTTTCGAGCTGGGGCTCGGGTTCCGGCTCGGGCTCCGGTTCCGGCTCCGGCTCTGGTTCGGGTTCGGGTTCCGGCTTGTCGGATTTGACAGTTACTGTGCAGGAGTCACTGAACCCTCCGGCTTTGGCTGTGATTGTGGCGGTGCCGTCGGCAATTGCCGTCACCTTCCCGTCAGACACCGAGGCGACAGCAGTGTTGGACGACTGCCAGACGACCTCGGGAGGAGTCTTGAGGTCTGCCGGGATTAATGCCGCCTTGAGGGTAGCTTCCTGCCCCGGTTTGAGGTTCAACGAAGTTTGGTCAAGAACAATGTTCTCGAGCTTTGCTTCTTTAACGCATGACGCTGCCAGAAGCAGCGTCAGCGTAAAAACAATATGAAGTTTCTTCATCATAAGAGATTAGTCAGCGTAAACGTAGACGTCTTTAATCATACTTACGCAGTTACCACCTGCACTGGATTCATAGAAACGGAACCAGTTGATTTTGCTAAGATCGATGTCTCCGCCAGTAGAGCTGCCGTCCTTGAAGTCAAGGATAATGTCGTTCCATCCGCTGTGGCAGCCGCTGATGAAACTGTTGTTCCAGCTGAGTTCCTGACTGTCAGCCCTGCCTGAACTGCAAAGTTCGACCTGGCCTGCAGTGGACCCTGCCAAGGCAGCAATATCGCTTATGTACCATTTGAAGTGCAGATGACCGTTTTCTTTAGTGGCGCCGCTGTTTGTTTCTTCAGGGACGAAATAGAAGTTGAGAGCATTTGCAACAGAGCTCTCACTTACCCAGGCGGTGAAAGTCTGCTCAAAAGGATTCCAGTTGCAAGCACCACCGATGGTAAGATTCTGGAATTGCTCAAAGGTAGGAGTAAGCAGGATTTTCTTATCTGCAGCGGGAGCCTCGTAGTCTTCGTAAACCACGATGTTGTCGATACCGTAAGTGTAAGTGTCGTAGAGAGCTGCAGGGCCGTTCATATAAATACGGAACCAAATGATCTTTGAGAGATTCAGGGGATTCGGGTCGTCACCGTAGATCTGTGCATCCTTGAACTTGAGATCAATGAGATTCCAGCCGTCATTGAGGTTCTTGAGTACATTCTTGGTCTCCCAGAAGATACCCTTGTTGCCACCGATGCTGCTGAGCTCAACGCGGCCGCCGTTAATGCGGTTCCTTTTGGTGAGTTTCTCTGCATTGTTGCCGTCTTCCCTTGGCTCAATATAGAACCAGAAAGAGAGATGTCCGCGGTTGAAAGAAGAGATGCCGGCATTAACAGGTGCAGAGGATTTGTTGATCACAATCATCTCGGCCTGTTTGATGGTGGTGGATTTATACCAGCCGGTTCCCTCTTTGGGGTCGGTAGTAATGATTTCCCTGGTCCTGTTTGCATCTGCGCCCTTGGCAAAGAAGTCCAGGGCGTTGCAGCCTTCGAACAGAACGTCTTCGCTCTTTGTGGGCTCTTCAAATGCAGGAAGATTGTCGGTTCGTACATATATCTTCACGGGTGCGGTTTCAGTGTCGGTTCTCTTGGATACGGAGATAGCCACGTTGCCCCTTGCAAGGCCTCTTACAATACCATTGTCGCTCACGCTTACAGCCTCGGGATCTGCACTCTCAAACTTAAGGCTGCTGATCAGTGCATCTTCGGGTACGAGAGTGATGTATTCCTTGAGATCAAGAGACTTGCCGGTAGGTACAAACACCAGAAGTCCTCGGGTCTTGTTTCCATTTATGGTAAAGGATTCAAGGGCAGAGCCCAGTCTGATGGAGGTATCACCAACTTTCAGGAATACACCGTCTTCGTTCTCAACAATTTCGCACTCGCTGCCGCTCTTTTCGCCGCAATTAATCCAATTGCTGCCGTCAAAGCTGTAATACCAGGCGTTCTCTTCAAACTTGAACTCAGGCACCTTTGCAGATGCGGGTACAGAATTGCCATCGGCATCTTTAACTGTCTTGCCGTTGATGACCCAAACCAGGTCGTCGCCCTCTTTGGCAACGCCAATGGTGGGAGAGGTACCGTCTGCGCCGTTTTTGATGGTGGCGTGCTTGCCGTCAGTAAAGTTGATGACATAACCACCGTCGATATTGTCCACGCTCTCTACGTAAACCTTGTCTTTGATCTGGTTCACGATAGTGTTGACGCTGTTGGCTGTCTGGGTGGTTGTGCTAAGTTCGCTCTCGACTTTTTTAAGGCGTGAGTCAAGATCTTCCAATTTGCCATAAACATCACCGATGTCCATACAAGAGGCGCATAGCAGCGCCACAACTGCGATAAGAAGTAACGATACTTTTTTCATAACAATAATTATTAATTAGAGTTAGTATTAGTTGGTCTGTTTAAAGCCGATGGCGTCTATGCCATAGGTGTATTCGTAGCTGCCGGCCGGTCCGTCAAAGTAAATGCGGAAATAGTTGGCGCCTTTGGGATTGAAAGGTTTGTCGGGAGTCATTTCTTTGGCATCCGAGAACCTGAGCTGGATATAGTTCCAGCCGTCGCTGACCACATCGGCCAGGCAAGTCTTTGAACTCCAGTACAGGCATTGCTGGCCGGGGCCGCCGCTCTGGCTGAGTTCTATGCGGCCGGTGGCTACGGTATTGCGGCTGAGACTTGCGGCATCGTTGATATAGAACCAGAATACGAGATATCCCTTGGAGTAGTCGGTAATCTTGGTATCCATCGAGTTGCCTACACGGCTTATAATGAAGATCTGGTTGTCAGAGTTAGTGGTGCGCTCTATATAACCGCTGCCCTCCATCCGGCCTTGGGTCTCAACGCTGGCACCTTGGGTATGTGTGAAGTAGGTAAGGTTGTCGCAGTTGTGGAACATTAACAGGTCGGGATCTGCCGGCGGGTCTTCGCCCGGATCGTCAGGGTCGTCGGGCGTATCGGGAGTGGTGCTGCCAGGCACTACGATAGTTATGCTGGCCGCAGCACCGCCGCCGTCGGCCGCTGTTGCGGTGATGATGGCGGTGCCGCTAGACATAGCCCTTACCACACCGCTGCCGGTGACCACGGCAACTGAATTGTCGCTGCTGCTCCAGGTGATTCCGGGGTCGGTGACATTGGCAGGGGCGGTTGTCGTGAACGGCGCCAGTTCCAGCGTCTTGCCTTTTTCCAATTCATATGCCCCGCCCAGTGTGATGGATATGGAAGACATATAAACTCTGCGTGGCAGAACGGTCACGACGCAGGTGTCTGTGGCGAACGGGTTCACCACGCTTGTGGCTGTCACCCTCACTTCTCCCTCGCTAACGCCTGTAACAGTGCCTACGACAGAGATCGTGGCTATGGATTCGTCCAGGGACGTCCAGGTTACGACCGAAGAAGATCCGGCTGGAGAGAAACTGACGCTCAAAGGGTAGGTTTCGTCAACGCGTACGCTGCAGGTGTGGTTGTCCATCTGCAATTCCCTCACCAGTAGGGAGGGGATGTCAAACTTCTGCTGACCGCAGCCTGTCAGGCCCATCGCCAGGATAGAAAGTATGTAAAGATATCGTTTCATTACTCTTCCAGATAGCATCTCAATAATTCAAAAAATTCGGGGCCTGAAGTCCAAACAATTTCGGGATTGTGCTTCTTCAGGTCTTCATATACGTTCACATACCAGGACGGGGTCTTCAATACGGCCCTGAACCAATAGAACGGACAGTCTGTATGATTCTTGGTATTGGTGCGTATGACTTCGGCGGCATCGGACGACCTTTCTGCTCCGGCGCTTGGGCCGCACTTTAGTATCGGCATATTGTCCACCAAAAGGCTCTGCGCGGGTGTCCTCTGAGGCACGATTCCGTTGGGGCTGAAGGTGGCGTAGGCTTTGAATCCGTCATTTGACATCATCTTGGCATTGCCGTCTATGATGAAACCGCTCACGGTGATGTCGAATTTCTCGTACCAGGGTTTGCAGTGGGCCGCCCACTGGGCCATTCCGGAGGGGAGGCCGCTGATGGTGCGCGGGGTCTCTAGGCTGCCGGGATTAAGATAGCCCGCTCCGTTGTCGCCGGCTGCGAAATAGTCGTTTTCGGTGGCGTTGGTCCACATATAGTGCATAGCCTGCGGTGCGCGCCGTGCCAGGATGGGGGAGACGCTCCACATCATAGGGACTTTGCCCCTCTGGGTGTCATCCCAAATCCCGGGAGTAGTCTGGTAAATCCAGGCGGCGGCATCGTAGTCGCCCACATACAGCAGCACATAGCGTTTGCTTCTGTCCAGTTTTCCGTTGGGCAGAAGGTAACCTTTGGCCTTGAGTTCATCGCGAGTCACCCACTTCTGGGTGTATTTCTCCTGCAGGGGAAAGTGCTGCCAGAAAGAGGCGTTGGCCAGGGCGCCGTAGTTGGCGGCGTCGGCATCGTGAAAGGCGTTGTATTCACCGATTATCTCGGCAAATTTCCACTCGGTTTCGGTCGGTTTGTGGCGCCCGCCTATCTGACGGCTGTCGGTGTATTTGAACGGCCAGGCAGGGAAGCCGCCTATATGGCAGAAAATGTCGCCGTTATTGTTGTGACGGTAGATTTCCAGCAGCATCTTTTTCATAGTCACGTAGTCACCACCCACGCTTCCCTGAGGGTCATCCGTGGCAATCTCGTCGTGCCAGGGCGAGAGGTCGAAGAAGAAGGCCTTTTTGCCCACGAAATAGTCGTGGTTGCTGAGCTGATGATGGTTCTTTGCCGCAGAGCCGGGGCTGTTCATCCAGAACTGGTCTATGTAATAAGCGGCATACTCGGTGTTGCATTTGCCCGCTGCCAGGTAGTTCTCTATGGCCCAGTTGTAGACGTCGGTCTTGGACTTGAACATAGATGTCCCGTCCTGGTTCACGAGCCAAACCTTCACGGGGTAGTCGCGGGCCATAAAGCGGGTGTAGAAACTGCCGGGAGTAGGGTCATATCGCACTGCCACCAGATTCTCCACGCCGGCTATAGTAGAAGCCAGGCAGCTTGTGGCAGGCACCTTGGGGTCATAGACCACCAGACCTTCTATTTTGTCGCGCAGCATTTCACAAGCCTTTAGCGGGTCGTAAACGGTGACTCTCTGCCGTCCGGCAAGCCACTGGCCAGGGGCGCTGTAGATATTCCACCAGTATTCATCGGCATTGCCCCATTCATTCTCTACATAATCAAGATAGAGGATGGGCCCTTCGCGGTTTACAATTCCTTGCAAGGTGGCTGCGATGTGTACGGAATCCCACACTTTTTTCACGGCCGTTGAGTCACTGTAGCTCACCGAATTAAGGCGGGTCAAATCCAGCCAGAGCACCGCTCCCTCGGGAAGTTCGGGCAGGTTGGAGTCCGGTATAGTATATTCCGGTTTGCAGGAAGCGATTGTGGGCAGGGCAATGAGCGCTGCCAAAACCAATGATTTAATTCCAGCCTTCATTTTGTTCTATCTTAACGTCTTTATTGGTATCGATAACCGTCTGAGGAATAGGCCACAGCCCAAAATTCTTCATAGTGCCGCTGCGGGGAAAATCCCAGTAGGAATACTCCCTGATGCGCTCGGATGCTAGGGTGCCGCCCATACGCAGCAGGGTGCACCAGCGGTTTTCTTCATATATAAGTTCGCGGGCGCGCTCGTCCAGAATAAGTTCTACAGTCATATCTTCTGCCGTAACCATATACCTGGCCTTGGCGCGGCTGCGCACCGCATTTATGTCGGCCGCTCCGCCCTCTTTGTCACCGGCGCGCATTTTGGCTTCGGCCCTTACAAGATATGTCTCTGCCAGGCGGATGACATAGTCGTCGCGGTAGAGGTTGCTCTTGTTGCCACCCGCATCATCGTCGGGGTAGATATCGCTGCTGACCTTGCAGGAGATGGGGAAGGCTTGCGTATATGCAGCCTGTTTTGTGCTGGAGTCGGCCCCGTCGTGATAAAGCACGCTCCAGGGGATGACCTTGCCGTAGTATGCGCTGCCGGGCACGTTGCCAAGGAAAGTGCGCCGGTTGCAGGTTTCGCTGTTGCGGATGTCACCGTCGCCCCATTTGCCTGCCCAGATTTGGTCGCGGGCGTAGTCGGTGGGGCATACCCAGGTCACGCCGCGGCCGCCGGTATCCTCCATAGTGCCGTCCAGTATGCCGGGGAGGGACTCCCTGATACTCGGGGCAAAGCAGCGCGAATATGCCAGTCTGGAGGTGCGGTCGCCTGCTATCCAGGCATCGAGGCTGGTATTTATGGTCCAGATGGCCTCACGGTTGCCGTCGTTGTAGGCCACGTTTCCGGTTTGGAACATATCCCAGAAAACATTGCCCTCCAGTATCACACCGGCGCTGGCGTATGTGTGGTTCGGGGTTTTCTGCTTCGGGATATTGGCATAGTAAAACGTGGGACCTTCTGTCATACGCGTGCCAAAGCGGTTCCGCATAAGCGAATAAGTTCCGCCGTCAATCACGTCCGATGCGTATTCCACAGATTTCTGATAAGAGGCGCGCGCCTCTTCGCCGCGGCCCTCCTCTTCCAGCGCGATGCCCATATCCAGATGCAGCTGGGCAAGGATATGCTGAGCAGCGCCGCGCACCAGTCTGCCCTTCACGGGGCTGGTCACGGGGAAATCTTCCAGGCGGTCCTTGAGCTCGTCAATGGCGTATTGATAAGTCTCAACCCTCGTAGAGCGCTCAAAGTCGAAGCGCGGCTCGGTGCAGAGATTTTCCACTATAAATACACCGCCAAAGCATTCTGCCAGGTTCATATAGGCGTATGCACGGAAGAAATGGGCCTGTGCCAGGGCGTATAGCCTGTTGGCCTCCGAGTCCCAGGTGATCTGGGGCAGGTCGGCCGCATAAATCGCCATATTGGCATAAGAGATCATCTTGTACCAATAGTTGAAGATGAATTTGAAGACGCTGTGTTCGGGGTTGATGTTTGCGTAGTCGTTGAACTGATATGAGTGGCGGACGGTGGTCACGTCGTACATATCGGTGCCGTTGCACATACGGAAGACAAAGTATTCCCGGCCTTCGTTTCGCATAGACTTGATATCGCGGATAGAAGAGTAGCAGGTCAGCAGGGTCTGGTCCACCTGGTCCTGGGTAGAGAAGGCGTTGTCGGGAGTATAGAGATATTTTGGATTCTCCGTCAGGAAGGCGTCGTCGTTGCAGGATGCCAGTATAAGGGCTATCGCAATAAATGATAAAATCTTCTTCATAGCGCTAGAAACTTAAACTTACACCCGCGGTCACACTCTTGGATACGGGCATTGTTGATGAAAGTACGCTGCTCCCGGTCTCGGGGTCGTCGCCAACCCAGCGGGTGAATGTCAACAGGTTCTTGCCGGAGATGAACACCTTGAGGTTGTTCATATGCCAGCGCTCCATAAGGCTCTGTTTGAAAGTGTAGGAGAGGGTCACATCCTGCAGCCTGACGAATGTGCGGTCCTGAAGACCTTTGAAACGGCCGTCGGTAGAGAAGGTGGCAGAAGGATAAACGTTGCTGGGGTTGTCTTCGGTCCACCAGGGAATGTCTATCAGGTTTGCCGTGGCATAGCCGGTGATGTTGGACACGCGGAATGCGTTCTGATTCTCGCGCAGGTAGCGGTTTGCACCGCCGAAGATGCCCGCTATCATTGCGTATAGTTCAAACTGCTTGTAGCTGATGGTGTTGCTCAGGTTCAGGCGGAAGTTGGGGGAGGTATAACCCAGAATCACGCGGTCGTCTGCATTTATCTGGTCATCTCGGTTCATATCCACATATTTCGGGTAGCCCGGCACGCCGCCGTAAACACCGATATAGTCCACGTCGTCAACCTGCACGATGCCGTCTTCAACATAGCCGTAGATTGCGCCCAGACTCTTGCCTATGAAGCGGCTGTTGGAGATGTCGTCGTCTTCGCGGCCGTCTCCGTCAAGGTCTTCATAGTAGAGGTGCACCAGTTTATTGCGGTTAAGCCAGAAAGTCAGGCCGCTGGTCCACTGGAAATCGCGGGTGCGGATATTCACGGAATGGAGGGTCGCCTCTATACCGAAGTTGTCCACCTGTCCCATAGTGGATTTTACCGTCTCGAAACCGGTCATAGAGGGGATGGTGCGGTCGAATATCTGGTCTTTTGTCTGCGAGTAGTAGGTCTCGAGATCCACGTCCAGGCGTCCTTCAAACAGATTGGCCTCAACGCCCAAATTGTATGCGGTGGTTGCTTCCCAGCCAAGATTGTCGTTGCCCAGCGAGCTGATGGCCATACCGTAAAGAATCTCGCTGGTGTTCCATTCGTAGCGGATGCCGCTGTCCTGACCGTTGATGACCTTGGACAGGGTGCTGTAGGCGGCCAGGGTCTGGTTGCCGTTGACACCTCCGGAGGCCTTGATTTTGAGGTCGGTGACCACGCGTTTCAGTTCGGGTGTCCAGAAAGCCTCTTTGGAGGGGGTCCAGGCCACGCCAAGCGACCAGAAATTACCCCATTTCTTGTTTGTCCCGAACACCGAGGCGCCGTCGCGGCGGATACTTCCGGTGAAGGAATAGCGTCCGTCGTAATTATACAGCACGCGAGCCAGATAACCGATGTTGGCCGTCTCCACGCCGTCTTCGCTGACCTTCTGCACTGTGGCTTTCCTGAGGCCGTTGATGCCCAGCGTAGTGTTGCCGTTGGCGTAGAAGTTGGATGCGGTCATCTGCTCCATAGTATATTCAGAGTAGTCGCGGGTTGCCACCAGAGTAGCGTCTATGTCGTGCTTGCCGAATGCGTGCGTATAGTTGAGGATGGCATCGAACAGGCGCGAATAGGTGTCTTCGTTCTTGCGCCAGCCGCTGGCAGAGGCCAGCAGTTTTCTGTATGTTTCCGCACTGTAGCGGCTATCGTCGTCGTAGCGGCCTTCCTGCACGGAATAGCGTTCGTTGCGGAAGTCGCTGGTGTTCTTCCTGGTGTCGGTATAAGAATAGTTGAGCCTTAGCGAGAGCCCCTCAACCCAGGGCGCCTTGAGCACGGCACTGGCCTGCAGGCGGTAGTTGTTGCGGATGTCCACATCCTGGCGCATACTCTTGTCTGCCTGCCAGAGAGGGTTTTGATAGCCGTCGGAGCTGGTTACCGGGTATTTCTCCAATTCTCTTGTATTATAGCGGTAGGGCGCACCGTAGGGGCTCAGGTAGTATGCAGTAAGAATATTTGCGGCCACTCCGGAATAGTCCTGGCGGGTGAATGCTGCATCTACGCTGATATTGAGCCAGCTGGTGATGTCGGTAGAGAGTTTGCCCAGCAGGTTGAAACGGTTGAAGTCGTCACCTATTATAATGCCCTTGTTGTCGCTGAAGGAGGTAGAGAAGTAGTAATTGATGCCTTCTCCGGCTCCGCCCACAGAGAGCTGGTAGTCCTGTTTGCTGCCTATGCGGCTGCTGTAGTCCAGCCAGTCGGTGGTCTGTCCGGTCTGGTAATTGAGATACTCCTGGGGCGACATCCAACCAAGGTCAGTGCGGTTGTTGCGCGCCATAATTGCATCTACGTATGCCTGTCCGGTTTTCATCCTGGGCTTGTTGCCCCAGGTAGCGGCACCGTAAGAAGCGTTGAATGTTATGGTGGGTTTATGGCTGGCGCCTTTCTTGGTGGTTATCACAATCACGCCGTTGGCGCTTCGCGAACCGTAGGTTGCTGCACTGCTGGCATCCTTTAATATATCTATGGTGGCTATATCGGCCGGGTTGATGTCGTTAAGGCCGCCCATAAAGATAAGGCCGTCCAGCACAACCAGGGGAGAGGATGCTCCGGAGAAGTTTTTCTGGCCGCGAACCTGCACCGAGGGCTGACCTCCGGCAGTGTTGGTGGCGCCGATATCCAGACCCGAAACGTTACCCTTGAGAGACTCCAGGGCATTGCTGTTCACGGCCTGGGCAATTGGAGAATTCTCCAGCCTCACAGAAGCCACGCTGCCGGTATAGTCCTTGCGTTTGGCGGTACCGTAACCTATGACTATGACTTCGTCCAGCATCTGCCGGTCCTCTTTCAGGGTGACGGAAATATTGTCACCCGGGCCGGCCTCAATCTGTTGGTCTTCATAGCCCAGCAGTGTCACCACAAGTGTAACCGTAGAATTGATACCTGCGATTGATGCCTTGCCGTCAAGGTCGCTGACGGCCGCATTGTCGGTTCCTTTGACACGGATCACCGCCCCCGGCAAGGGGCCGGCATCGTCAGAAATGGTGCAGGTTACGCTGCCGGTTTTTTGGGCTGCGGCGATCCGGGGAAACACCGCAGCAATCACAAAAATTACCGTCAGCATCAGGGAGTAGTGTCTGATGCGTCTCACAACTAATAATGGGTAAATCGATTGACTATGTGTTATACATCTCATTGTTACAATACAAATTTAGGATAGGCATATTATTTTATCATTTAAAGAACGCTTAAAAATGAAAAAATATCGGTTAATTTGTATTAAAATTTTTGATTATTGATTAAATGAAACACAAAATAACCACTCTCTTCCTGATTCTGCTCTCTCTGTGTGAAGCAACCGCCCAGGGGCTTGACTTTCGCAGTATGAATTATACGATAGACGAGAGGACATCATATGAAGTGTTTACCGGACGGGCGCCAAGGTACGACGGCAGACTTGAGATTTCTTTTGAAATGCTCACATATCCCACTTCACGATATGGCTATGTCTTCAGACTGGAGAATATGGACGAGAAAGGTCGAATCTGGAATATGTCGTACGACGGGCGTTTGGAGCAAATAGTAATCAGGCTAAACGACGAGGGTCACAGGAGCGCAATATGCACAGAGCTGAATCGCAAGGTGTGGTCTGCATATAAATGGCACAAAGTGAAAGTAAGGTTCGATGCCGTTGCCGACTCTATTTATTTCAGTATAGATTCATTGAGTTATTCCCAGCCGGTCCATTTCTCTTCATCGACATTCCATCCTAAACTGTCTTTCGGCATCAGTGGCCACGTCGTGGAACTGCCCTCCTTCTCGATGCGGAACCTTGAAGTGTCCGATGAAAATCACGCCATCAGGTTTCCCCTTGATGAAAGTTCCGGAAACAAGGTCCACGACGAGCGTGGTGTTGCAAGGGGAAAGGTTGTAAATCCGACGTGGCTGATACACGATGCCACCCATTGGAAAAAAATCACTACACTGGAAACGGAGGGGCGGGCAGGAGTCTATTATGACTCGCAGAAACATCAGGCTATTATGTATGACAACGCCGGTCTGACTATATTCGATTTGGGCAGCGAGCGTTCTTCTCAAATTGAATATCTTTCTCCAATCCCGGTGAACATCCTTTCCGGAACATCTTTCTTGAAAGACGGATACCTGTATGTTTATGAGCTTAGTGAATGGGAACATCCCCTCGGAGCCCCGTCGGTTGCACGGCTAGATCTTGAGACTATGCAATGGGAGGTCATAAGCTGCGAGAGGCTGGACGGACCTATGCATCACCACGCATCTTTCATTAACTCCGTCACCGGAAAAGAAACCTTTTTCGGGGGGTACGGGAATATGTATTTCAATGGCGATTTTTACACTCTGGAGCAGGATGGTTCCTGGCAGAAGCACCCGGTGGAGGAAGATGGCGACGCCCTGTTGTTCCCTCGTTTTTTCTGTTCTGCAGGCACTTCTGCAGACAGCCTTGGCGCGTATATATTCGGCGGGATGGGCAATGAGACAGGCGAAGAAGTGGTTGGAAGGCGTTATTTCTATGATCTGCACCGATATGATTTCGTGACAGGAGAGACAAAATTCTTGTGGACTGCCGATTTGGGAGAAGAGTCCTGCGTCCCTGCCAGGGGGCTGGTTGTTCAGGACGATTGTTTCTACGCCCTCTGCTATCCTGAATACCTCACCATCGCGCCGATGTATCTCTATCGATTCAACCTTTCTGACGGCTCCCATACAAGGCTGGGGGCACCGATAGAGGTCAATTCAGACAAAGTGTGGTGTTATAACCAGCTTTATTATGATGCCGGAATCGGTCGGCTGGTGGCTCTCTGCATCAATAAGGACAAGCAACTGAGGCCTACGGTAGATGTCTATACAATGATGTTTCCACCGGTTGAGTCCGCCTCCGGCGGCGGACATTTCCCGCTGGTGGCTATGTTGCTGTTGGCGGTGCTGGGGCTGGCGGCGTCGCTGTTTGTCCTTTTCCGCTTACTGAAAGCCAGGCGAAACCGCAGAAAGGAGAGTGACAATTATGTTTTGTCCAGAAAAGATCCTGCAAAAAGAATATATTTGGCTCCATCCGGGCCTGACTCCATCCACCTTTTCGGTGATTTCACGGTAACGGGTCACGACGGCGATAATATCACCGGAGAGTTTACACAACAGGTCCGAACCCTTTTGCTGCTGCTTGTGAAATACTCGGAAACTGGGGTTTCTCCATCGCGAATCAGCGGCATCCTCTGGCCCGATAAGGAACCGGAAAAGGCGCGCAATTCGCGCGGGGTGGCTATGAGTAATCTCCGCAAGGCCATTGAACCCATCAAGGGGCTTTCACTTAGTTACGGTGATAATCTCTACCGGCTTGAGTGTTCAGACGGTTTCCATTTGGATTATCGTGATTTTATCAGCAGTATCTCCAGCGGCGATACCGAGAGGGCACTTGCAATAGTCAGCCGCGGACGGTTCCTCAAAGATATTCGAGACCCCGAGTTTGACTCTTTCAAGTCGGAGTCAGAAGGGGCGATACTTCCTTTTATATCCCAGCAGTTGAAGGAAAAGTTTGCCCAGGGCCGTTACAGGGCAACCATAGAGATAGCCGATATGGCTTTCGAATATGATTTGCAGGACGATTTGGCTATGAAACTGAGTGTCAAATCGCTGCTTGCCCTTGGCAGAAGAGATGATGCATTGGTGAGATACTCTATCTTCCAGGCGAATTACCGCAAACTATCCGGCGAACCATATCCCGTTAAATTTGAAAACCTGTAATTTTTGCTTAAATTTGAAACAGAAATAATCAAACCATTTTTTACAGAAGATAATGAAAAAAGTCGCTGACAAACAGATTCTGATGGCCGCCGATTTTGCCGGCTATCCCCTTAAAGAAGCTATCAAAGAGTATCTTGAAAAGAAAGGCTGGACTGTTACCGATATCGGTGTAAAGGCAGATTCAGACCCCGATGACACCGAGCTTATGTTCCACCGCATCGGTCTCAGGGTTGGCGCTATGATCACCGAAAAAGAGTTCGAGCGCGCCCTTATTTTCTGCGGCACCGGTATGGGTATCCACATTGCTGCCAGCAAGTGCCCCGGCGTTCACGCAGGTGTGGTAGAGTCTGTTCCCGCAGCCTTCCGCGCAATCACCGGCAACGGTGTCAACGTGCTGGCAATGGGTGCATTCTATGTAACTCCCGAGCTTGGCAAGCAGTGCGCCGACGCTTTCCTCTACAACGACTTCGGCAGTGGCTGGGAGTGGTGGCCCGACTTTGACAAGTTCCACCAGATCGCCATTGACGAGCTCAACGCCTTCAATTATGAAGAGTACAAGGCCAATGGCTTCAAGGTTAAGCATCTTGGCGACTGCCACTGCGAGCTCTACGACCGTCCGGAGGGCTTCAGCAGCGTGCCTCTGATGTGCAAGAGGTAGAGTTGCCCTGAACACAAAAATGCCCGCCTTATCAGCGGGCTTTTTTGTTTACAGCATCTTTATGAAGTAGCCGCCCACCACGCTGCGGGCGCGGAAGCCGCGGTGGTGCGGGACGTGTGTGAAGTACCAGTCGCTCATAGGGATGCGGTCCACGGTCTCGTTGTAGAATCGCCACATAGGGTTTATGAGGGCGTCAAAGTCTTCCTGGTTTGTGGCCATCGTGGCGGTCCAGACTATCCAGTCGCTCTTGGTGTACATCTCGCGGTTGTCCAGAGGCAGGCCGTAGGGGTTCAGTTTGGTCTTGTAGTAAGCAATCTCGGTGGCTGCCACGCTTTCAGGGAAGAGGTTCAGGCCAAGTATCTTGTCCCAAACCATATTGTATTTCTGGCTCCAGGTACCGCTCTTGTCAAAAGTCAGGCGGTAGTGGTCGCCGTCGTCGGCCATTTTGACCCATTCTGCCGCCATACGGCGAGCCTCGGCATCATAGTCGGCGGCAATGTCTTTCTTGCCCAGCTTGCGGGCCATCTGCGCGTATGCGCCAAGGGCCTCTATCGCCTTGATGGAGAGGTTGGTGTTATGGGCAAAGTGGCCAGCGAAATCGTCGGTGCAGAGCTGATTATCGGGGTCCAGACCAAAGGTGCGCAGGTAGGCGGCCCAGGTGGAGAGTGTCTCCCAGTGTTTTTCGGCATAGGCCCAGCTGTGCTCCCTGAAGCAGATGGCGGCGGTGAGAATTATCATATTGCCCGCCTCCTCTACTGGCATATCGCCGGGATAGGTCTGGCCGTTTGCTATGGGATAGGTGCCCAGGTCGTGGGAAGGGAAGGGCTTGGTCCACCGCCCGCTTTCCGAATAGTAGAAGTTGCCGTTGATGATGGCTTCGGCCAGGCGCGGATTATATTTCAGGTAGAGCGGGGCGGCGGGGTAGGCCACATCCACGGTGGCGATGCTGCCGTTGCTGTAGTTCTCCTTGGAGAGGAGCAGCAACTCGCCCTGCGGCGATTCCACCAGCTTGTGGGCGTGGATGCTCTGGCGGTAGGCCAGCGCGCACAGTTCGGCGTATTTGCGGCCGCCGGCGTGTTTGGCGTCCCTCATCAGTTTGCGGTTGAACGCATCGCAGCGGCGCATAAGAAGCTTATAGTCCTTGAGCGCTGCCGCAAACATATCGTCTATGGTCTTTTCGCCGCTGCGGTTCCAGTAGGGGCGGAGTCTCTCGCCAAAGTAGCGCACGGAGTATATGTCGTCGTATCCGGCCATAATCTTGCCCGACTCCATACGGGTGGAACCGAAGTCGCGCTCCAAAACCAGCATTCCGCCGCTGCCGATGCGGGCGTCGGTGCCCTTTTTCTCGGCAGCCAGATAGAAATAACCCCAGTCTATGCGCACGTCGTCGCCCTTGCGGCCCAGGATGTCCTGCGACTTGGTGCCGGTGGACAGCAGCACCAGTTTTCCCGATTCGCGCTTTGCCTGGACGGTCTCCTGGTCCGGGGTGTTTACGCCCCAGAGCGGTGAGGCCTCGAAGCGCAGGCTCATCCTGTGCGGCGTCTTGTCAGAAGGTACAATCTTGTAGGATATGTAGTTCACCGGACGGCTGATAAGCTCTAGGTCGTCCATCAGAAGCGGTGCGGTAAAGGCAAGTTCCAGTCTCACAGGCCCGCAGGTAAAGGCGTAGCCAGTCTGCGTGGCCTGCACGTCGGCGTATAGCTGAGTGGCAGTGGTGCCCTCGCCGCCGCCCATAAAGCGGTACTCGACTCCGTCCACCGTCAGATATCCCCTAAGCGGGAAATGCTTTAGGCTCCAGTGGCGCAGGTCCTCGTCGTAGAGGTGGTCAGCGGCGCTCCAGGCGCTAATGTTGGGGTCTATGGTGATGATGGGATAGGCGGGTGCGCGCAGGCTGTTGCGCTGGGCCCTGGCGGGAGCGAATGCAGCAAATGCAATCAGAACAGCGGTGAGAAGTCGTAACATATCGGTCAATTGGATTTATGGGATAAAGATAACACTTTGCCCCAAGAAAATGAGTATATTTGCATATATGACTCGCAGATTATTATCCGCCATTGCCGTGGCGTTGTTTCTGGCGGCCGGGCCGCTGGCCTATGCCCAAAAGACCCACGTGGACTCCTTGTGGATTGATGCCCGCGCCACTTTTCACCAGCAGACCGAGGCCGGGGTATATTCCACCCACTTTCAGGGAGATTATTTCAATGTGCACATCGCCGGCCATCTGACCGACAATATTTCGTTCAGGGTCCGCCAGCGGATGAACAAGAGAATCGACGCGGAGAACCCGTTCAACGCCACCGACTTCCTATGGCTCAAGTGGCAGGCGACGCCTCACTGGTCGTTCACGGCCGGAAAACAGGCCATCCTTCTGGGCGGCTATGAGATAGATTCGGCGCCTATCGAGGTATATTACTACAGCGCTTTCTGCTCGCATCTGTATCAGTACTACGCCTTTGGCGCCACCGCCACATATACCTTTGCACCCGGGCAGGATCTGTCGCTGCAGTTTGCCCCGTCGCCCATCTCCAGCGGCCGTCAGGACGCCTATTCATACAACGCCTACTGGCACGGCCATATCCTGCCGATGTGGGAGACGCTCTGGAGTTTCAATATTGTAGAAGACCAGTACCACCGCTCTATGAATTATATCATACTGGGCAACAAGTTCTATTTTGGCCCGCTGGTGGTGGATGTGGACCTTATGAACCGCGCCTCGCTGCGCCAGCCTCGCTATTTTCTTTCGGACTGGACGGCCATCTGCAAAATGATTTATTCGGTGGGCAAATGGAATTTCTGCACCAAGTTCGGCTATGAAGAGAATGCCGCAGAGAATGTGGATGCGGCCGGCCTTTCATACAATATGGCGCTGCCGGCCGGTCACAACTTTCTCTATGGCGGCTGCGGCGTGGAATACTTCCCGCTGGGGAAGGACAACCTGAGGTTGCACGCAGTCTTTTTCCGCGACAATCACGACCGCATCAACAATTATGATATCGGCCTGACGTGGAAGTTTGATATCTATAAGAGGAATTAGCGCCTCAGCACTGCTTTTTCTGAAATAAGTCCGTCGCGGTTGACCATCTCCACGGCCAACTCTTTCCAGTCGCCGGCCGGCAGACGGAATTCCATTGCGGGAGGAATCACAGGCCTTGCCTGGTCGCCGTTGGTGTCGTAGGTCTGATAACAGCCGTTCTCGGGCACCCGCCCAACCGGTTGACCATCCTTGTAAATGTTAAAGCAGTAGATGCCCGACTCGATGTCGGCATCGGCCTTCCAGCGGAGCTGGCCGTCTTCTACGCGCAGGTCGTAAGGTGCAGGCGGGGCGCTGGGGTCGGTGTATTTGCACTTGGAAGCATATTCCCTCCAGGCCACGGCGCTGGTATAGTCAGGCAACAGGCACAGGCCGCTCTTGTCGCCGCGGAAGTCGGATTCCTTGTAGATGTTGAAGGTCAAGGTGTCAGCCAGGTAGGTGAGGTCCCTGTCCAGGGGCTGCAGGCTGCCGTCGGCGGCAAGGCGCTGCTGGAGTGCGGCTTCCCAGAAGGGTATGGTGATGCTGCGGATATGGCTGTGGTTGTGGTTTTCACCCTTAGTGTAGGCGATAGACGCCGGGGCGTCGTGGGCGCGGAGGTGGGCAAATGAGTGGCGGGCGGTGGCGGGGATGTTGTCGGCACCTTCGCCCGGACCGGCGTGGCGGAAAAGGATGGGGACGTCATAAGCTTCCGGGGCGTAGCTCCACTGCGGGTCCCAGGCTGCCGAATAGGCAATTGCAGCTATTATGCGCTCCGGATGTTCGTGCAGCATGCTCAGCACCCAGAATCCTCCGCCGGAGTGTCCCCAGACAAGGAATGGTGCCCCGGCCAGTTCGGGGTGGCCAGTTTTGGCGCCCGCCTTGGTTAGAGCCAGCAGCAAAGACTTGTAGCTGCCGTTCTCAGGGTATGCCCATACGTCGCAGAGGCCATATATCGCGGCTTCTATTATTGCCAGGTCCCACTTGCGGGCCAGTGCCTGGTACTGCACGTCGCAGTGGCGGCTGATGCCGAATTCCTCCTGGCTGCAGCCGTGCTGGAACACCATCACGCCGCGGATTTGCTCTGCGGTGGAAGGCACGTAGATGCCGTAGTCTACGTGGTCGGCAAATTTGCACTCTTCGCCAATCAGGGTGATGGTGAAGGCAGTGTCGGCAGGCGGCAGGGGGGCGGCGGCAGAGCGCACCCGCGCGGTGCGGCAACCCGTCAGGAGAGCCGCGCCAATTGCAGCTATCAGTAGCAGCCGCTTCATATTATTGGGCGTAGAGTTTAATAATGTTCAGTATCACTTCGGTAGCCTTTTGCATACTCTCCAGCGGCACGAACTCCAGCTTGCCGTGGAAATTGTGGCCGCCGGCAAAGATGTTGGGGCAGGGAAGTCCCATATAAGAGAGGTTGGCGCCGTCGGTGCCGCCGCGGATTGGCTGTACGCGGGGCACTACTCCTGCCATCTCCATCGCCTTCATCGCATTTTCCACCACGTGGAAGTGCGGCTCCACCATTTCGCGCATATTGCGGTACTGGTCCTTGATTTCTGCGGTGACGATATTGCCGTATTTCTTATTGATGAAATCCACCGCATCCTGCACTATTTGCTTCTTGACCTCAAGCTTTGCGGCGTCGTGGTCGCGGATGATATAGTTAAGGTCGGCCTCTTCCACCACGCCTTTGAAACTGGTCAGGTGGATGAAACCCTCGTAGCCCTGGGTGTATTCGGGGCGCTGCTCTATGGGGAGCATCGCGTTCAGCTCCATTGCCACCAGGCAGGCGTTTATCATTTTGTTTTTGGCGTAGCCCGGGTGGATGTTGCGGCCGGCAATGTGGATCTTTGCGCCGGCGGCATTGAAGTTTTCATATTCCAGCTCGCCAATCATACCGCCATCCATAGTGTAGCCGTAGTCGGCGCCGAACTTCTTGACATCGAACTTGACCACTCCGCGGCCAATCTCTTCATCGGGAGTGAAGGCGATCTTGACCTCGCCGTGCTTGAACTCGGGGTGAGTCATCATATACTCTGCGGCACACATTATCTCTGCCACGCCGGCCTTGTCGTCGGCGCCCAGCAGGGTGGTGCCGTCGGTGGTAATAAGGGTCTGGCCGCGGTATAGCTGCATCTCGGGGAATTCGCTCACCTTAAGGCTTTTGCCGTCGCCAAGGACAACGTCGCCGCCGTCGTAGTTCTCTATGATCTGCGGCTTGATGTTGCAGCCGGGGGCGTCGGGAGAAGTGTCCACGTGGGCTATGAAGCCCAGCTTGGGGGCATTGGACGCCGTGTTGGCGGGGATGGTGGCCATCACATAGCCGTATTCGTCCAGGGAGGCCTCTATGCCCATCTGCTGCAACTCTCCCTGCAGCTGGCTCAGGAGTTTGAGCTGTTTTGCGGTGGAAGGCTGGCTGGGACTCTCTTCGCTGGATTGTGTGTCAAAAGAGACGTATCTTAAAAACTTGTCAAGTATCTTTTCCATTATTGCTCGGGTTTAGCTTTCAGTGACGAACATATCATATATATAATAATAAGCAGGTAAGGCACTATCGCGATGACCTCGCCGTAGGTTGCGTTCCAGCCGCTGAGGAACCAGTCGACCTTGGCAAACTTGAGTATCGCGCTCACCACGCCCATCAGCGCGCCGCCGGCAATGAAGCCGGAAGCGATAAGGGTGCCCTTTTCCTGCCGTGCGGTGTTCACAGCCTTGTCTTTGCTGCGGGAGCCCACAAACCAACTTATGGCACCGCCCACCAGCAGCGGGAGGTTGAGGTCAATGGGGATGAACATACCCAGGCAGAAGGCCAGTGCCGGCACTTTGAAGATGGTGAGCAAGATGGCGATGATGGCGCCGATGCCGTACATCAGCCAGGGGGCGCTGCCGCCCTCCATCATAGGCTGGATCACGGCCGCCATAGCGTTTGCCTGAGGTGCCACCAGCGCTTCGGGGCCGGTGAAGCCGTAGGTCTTGTTAAGCAAAATCACCACGCCGGCCACAGTAGCCGCAGCTACCAGCACGCCCACAAACTTCCATCCTTCCTGCTTTGCAGGGGTGGTGCCTATCCAGTAACCTATCTTGAGGTCGGTGATAAAGCCGCCTGCGGTAGAAAGGGCCGTGCACACCACGCCGCCAATCAGCAGCGCTGCCACCATACCAGAATCGCCCTTAAGGCCGCAGGCCACCAGCACCAGTGCCGTAATGATCAGCGTCATAATGGTCATACCGCTCACCGGGTTGGTGCCCACAATTGCAATGGCGTTGGCCGCCACGGTGGTAAAGAGAAATGCTATGACGGTCACAATCAGCAGCCCTACCAGTGCCTGCCAGATGTTGTTTACAATGCCGCCCAGGGCAAAGAATGCAAACACTGCCAGCAGCACCAGGATGATGCCGAACACCACGGTCTTCATAGGGATATCCCGCTGCGTGCGCTCTACCTGTTCTGCCGGGCCGCCTTTTTTCTTGAATTCGCCCACGGCCAGGCCCACGGCGCTCTTTATCACGCCGGCCTGCTTGATTATGCCTATGATGCCGGCGGTGGCAATGCCGCCGATGCCAATCTGACGGGCGTATGTGCGGAATATCTCATCGGCCGACATCTGGGAGATGGCGTCGGAGAAACTCATCCCCAGAAAATCCACGCCGCCGCAGAAATTGCCCAGCAGGGGAATCGCCACCAGCCACACCAGCAGCGAGCCGCAGCAGATTATAAAGGCGTATTTGAGGCCCACGATGTAGCCCAGGCCCAGCACGGCCGCGCCGGTATTGATTTTCAGCACCACTTTGGCCTTGTCGGCAACGACCTGACCCCAGTGCATCACCGTGGTGGAAAGTGTTTCTGTCCAGGCGCCGAAGGTCGACACCACAAAATCGTAGATACCGCCAATCAGGCCGGCCGTGATCAGGGTCTTAAAACTCTTGCCGCCGCTCTCACCGCTCACCAGCACCTGCGTGGTGGCCGTCGCCTCGGGGAAAGGATACTCGCCGTGCTGCTCCTTTACAAAGTATTTGCGGAAAGGGATCAGGAACAGGATGCCCAGCATACCGCCCAGCAGCGAGCTTAGGAACATCTGCACGAAATTGACATCCAGACCTAATATATAAATGGCGGGCAGGGTAAACACCGCGCCGGCCACAATCACGCCGCTGCAGGCGCCTATCGACTGGATGATGACGTTCTGGCCCAGGGCGTTGCGCTTTTTGAAGGCGCTGCTCAGGCCCACGGCTATGATGGCTATGGGGATGGCCGCCTCAAACACCTGGCCCACCTTCAGGCCCAGGTATGCAGCCGCGGCCGAAAAGATTATGGTCATAAGGATACCGATGGTCACCGACCAGACGGTGGCTTCGGGATATTTTTTCTTGGGAGACATTAACGGGGTGTACTCCTCGCCCTCTTCCAACTTCCGGTACGCGTTCTCCGGAAGGGATGTTTTGATGTTTTCGGAATCGTTCATAGTACTTCAAAGATAGGTATTATAGTGGCAAAATGATATTTTTTAAAAAAATTGTGTCAAAAATTTGGTGAAAATAAAAAGATGTGTATCTTTGCAGTCCCTTTGAAAAAGGGGTTAGTTGATTGAAATCTTGAGAGAGAATAAGAGGTAAAGAAATAAGATAGTCTGTAATAGAAATATTAGGGACTGCAATTTCAAAAGAAATCATGGAGGGCGACATAGTAATATGAAGTCTGAAATGATTCACTCAAGTAGTTACTTATAGAAGTAAACTGTTGAAAAACAGAGTACGAGAAATAACGAAGCGAAGAAGAGCGAACGGAGGATGCCTATGG
>JAEEGI010001218.1_pt1 | contig 65172 bp, 57 predicted proteins | sample 8958751 | NCBI WGS metagenome assembly JAEEGI01 (sample SAMN16246545, study PRJNA631951) | gut metagenome | biome: gut microbiome; feature: rumen; material: KS-attached | host: Bos | place: Iran: Karaj | collected 2018-10
CCCCATATATTCTTGCTCGACACGAAGATCAAGAGCAATACCAAGCCTTTAGTGAATCATTTCAAGGCGCAACGTGAGAATCCTGAGTTTTTGAATAGGTTCCAATCGGAGTATGTGCCTTGTGTGACTACCTGCATCAATTCGATGGTCGATTGTGATAAAGAACTGTTTTTCAATTCGTTGAAACAACTCTCCAATGGCCAAATGGAATTTCTTCGCCCAATGATCACTGATAACACTTTGGATTTGTTCGCCACCGATTTTGATTTCCATTTTGGCGTAAAAATCTCTGGTTCTGGTGGTGGGGGTTATGTGTTGGGTTTCACTGACGATGTTCAGAAAGCCTCGGATTTGCTTAAAGATTTTGAAGTGATTTGGTTGTAAATGTTTATTTTTGCGCCTCAAATGTCAGCCTTGAAGAACATAGAATCCTGGATAGAACGCACTTTGACTACAGTCATCGATTTCTTCTATCCGCCTTTCCGCAAGGTGATGAGCCTCGAGCTGTTCCGCTATGCGGCCTGCGGTGGTTTGAACCTTGTTTTGGAATGGGTGCTGTACTATGTTTTCTACCATTTTGTATTCCATGGACAGGTCTTCGACCTTGGTTATATTCTCTTCAAGCAACATATCGCTTTCTTAGCCTTCACGCCTCATATCGCGGCCTTTGTGTTCAAGTTTCCCATCACCTTCCTGACGGGTTTTTGGATGGCCCGCCACATCAGTTTTTCGGGTTCCACGCTGAAAGGCAGGACACAGATTGTCAGGTATTTCCTAGTGACGGTTGTCAACATCCTCATTAACTACTTTGGCTTGAAGCTCTTCGTCGAGGTGCTGCACATCTGGCCGACCATCTCCTACATCATCATCTCCATCCTCTGTGTGACGTTCAGCTATTTGACGAACAAGTTTTATTCGTTTAGGAAAGAGAAGAAATCATAGAACAACAAGAAAGATGAAAAAAGCTCTCCTAATTGCATCATTGGTCGTTTTGTCCTTCTATGGTTTCGGACGTGGTTATTATGATTTTTCCGTTGTCTGCGAAACAGGACAAACGCTTTACTACAAGATCATCTATGGTACTGACCATGAAGTAAGACTGACATACCCTGGAAGCCTTAACGACCCTTATCAAGGCTTCGAGGAGCCTCAAGGCGAAATCATCTTACCTGAAACGGTTGTCTACGAGGGACAAACCTATGCCGTAACAGAAATCGACAGGAACACTTTTCGTGGTTGCGCTAATCTGACAGGCACTCTGATTATCCCGAATACAGTGAAAACGATAGGTAGTCTCGCTTTTTGGTATTGCACTGGTTTTACCCAACTTGTGCTTCCCGACGCAATGGAAAGCATTGGGCATGACGCTTTTTCTGATTGTTCTGGCCTTACAGATGTAACATTTCCATCGGCATTGCAAGTTATTGAAAGCCACGCATTCAGTGATTGTTCGGGACTTGTTTCGCTTACTTTACCTTCATCGCTGCAAACCATCGAAAACCGTGCTTTTTGGAACTGTACAGGGCTTACGGGAACACTCTATATACCTGCATCGGTTGATTCCATAGGCTCGTGCGTTTTCTCTTATTGTAACGATTTGGACGCTATCATTGTCGATCCGGATAACCCTAAATATTACTCGGAAAATAATGCCCTCATCACGAAAAACGACAAGACTTTACTGGCCGCTTGCAAAAACACGGTAATTCCCGCTGACATCAGAGGTATAGGTTCTTATGCTTTCGCTTCAATGTCCACTTTGACAGAAGTGCCCGAATTACCTTTGACATTGAGAATCATCGACGACCATGCGTTTTATGCTTGCCCGTTCATCGGCAATTTGGTTCTGCCGGATTCTTTGGAGTTCATTGGAGAGTGCGCTTTCTCATTCTGTCATGGGCTCAATGGTTCATTGGCCATTCCTGATGCGGTCACCCAAATCGGAGATTATGCTTTTTTGGAATGTGAAGGGTTTGACGGCACGTTGACTCTTGGGAAATCGTTGACCTCCATTGGAAATATGGCTTTCACATGGTGCAGTGGCTTTACTGGATCCCTCATCATCCCTAATTCCGTGAGAACCATGGGTTATAGTGCTTTTTCACGTTGTTCTGGTTTTAACGGCTCGCTGACGATCCCCGAACAATTGACCGTTTTGAGAGAAGGGACTTTTTATGATTGTAGCGGTTTCAGCGACACATTGACCATCGGCTCGTTTTTGCAATCCATCGAAGCTCTTGCGTTATACAATGTCTCCAATTTGTCGGCTATTATCGCAAAACCTTTTAGTGCGCCACAAGCCAGTGCCGATGGCATTTTCGCTTTCATTCCTACTGATGTTCCCATTTGGGTTTCTTGCGGTTCGGTCGAATCCTACCAAAATGCGGCAGGATGGAATGCATTCACCAATTATAATGAAGATTTTATCTACGCTTTTCGTGCGACTTCAACAGACGAAAGCCTTGGAACCGTTGTAATTCTTCAAGAGCCGTCGTGCGACAATGGCAGTGTCGCCATCGTTCAAGCCGTTCCTAAAGAAAATGCCGAGTTTTATATTTGGAAAAATAACGATTTCTTCGTTTCAAGCAATCCAACTTATACGTTAGAGGTGAAAAAAGACTGTGATTTGAAGGCATATTTCAGGTTATATGACAACCTTGATGAAGCAACAACGGAGATGCCTTTCTATCCAAATCCCACAAAAGGTTTGATTCATATTGACTTGCCCGAGGTTCAGTTTGTGGAAGTATTCGATATTTTGGGCAAATTCATTTTTGTATCAGAAAAAGCCACCATCGACCTATCGGGCTTGCCTTCAGGTGTATATGTTGTAAAAATAACGCTTTCCGATGGTCAAATTAAGATAGGAAGGGTTTTGAAGGAATAATTACCCAATCTGGCTCCAGTCAAAAGTCTGTGCAAACAATTCCTTGTAATGTTCGCGAAGCATCCGGTTTTCTGGCTTGATGAGCTTCGGATCGTCGGCCAAAAGCTTGATGGCCGCATCGCGGACTTGCGGGATTAATGGACCGTCTTTCTGCAAGTCACCAATGAGCATTTCGATCTGTCCAGATTGCCGGGTGCCGCCCGTCTCGCCGGGACCGCGCAACTCCAAATCCACTTCGGCGATTTCGAAGCCGTCATTGGTGCTGCACATGGTTTTCATGCGGGTCTTGCCGTCAGCGGTCAACTTGTGATCTGTGACGAGGATGCAATAGGACTGGTCGGCACCACGGCCTACACGACCTCTCAACTGGTGCAGTTGCGACAAGCCGAAGCGGTTGGCGTTCTCGATAATCATCACCGTGGCATTGGGGATGTTCACGCCCACCTCGATAACGGTTGTGGCCACCATGATTTGCGCATTCCTATTAATAAAGCGTTGCATCTCGAAATCCTTGTCCTCGGCAGTCAGCCGGCCGTGGCAGACGCAGAGTTTGTACTGCGGTTCTGGAAAGTCGTGCAGCAAGGCCTCATAGCCCTCCTGAAGCGCAATCATATCCGTGTTCTCCGACTCCTTGATGCAGGGATAGACCACATAAATCTGCCTACCAAGCGCTATCTGCTGCTTCATGAACATCATGATGCGGTAGCGGTCGTCGCTGTAGACATGATAAGTCTGCACGGGCTTTCTGCCAGGAGGCAACTCGTTGATTTTGGAGACATCGAGGTCGCCGTATTGTGTCATGGCGAGGGTGCGCGGGATTGGCGTGGCGGTCATCACCAAGGTATGCGGTGGAATCTCGGTCTTCTCGTAGAATTTTGACCTTTGCTCCACACCAAAACGGTGCTGCTCATCGATGATGGCGAGGCCCAAATTCTTGAACACCACCTTGCTCTCAATCAGCGCGTGGGTGCCGACCACAATTTGCATAGTACCATCGGCCAAGCCTGCATAAATTTTCCTTCGATCCGCGATTTTGGTGGAACCCGTCAGCAGAGCGAAGTTGATATTCATGTCCTTCAGTTGCTCCTGGAGCGTGGCAAAATGCTGTGTGGCCAAGATTTCCGTAGGTGCCATGAGGCAGGCTTGGAAGCCGTTGTCCAAGGCCAGGAGCATCACCATGAGGGCGACGATGGTCTTGCCGCTACCTACATCGCCTTGCAGCAAGCGGTTCATTTGGTGCCCCGAACCCAAGTCCTTTCGGATTTCCTTGATGACACGCTTTTGGGCGTTGGTCAGCGGGAAAGGCAGATGGTTTTTGTAAAAATCGTTGAAATAGTCGCCCACTACACCGAAAACATGACCCTTGATGGCTTGCTCGCGGTGCATCTTGTTGCGCAACATCTTGAGTTGGAAGAAGAAATGCTCCTCGTATTTCAGTCGGCGTGTGGCTTGCTGGATTTCGATGTTGTTTGCAGGCAGGTGTATCTCATAATAGGCGTAGCGGCGCGGAATCAGTTGCTCTTGCTCAATGAGGGCCTTCGGTAGTGTCTCGGGAATGTATTCGTAGACCTGTTGCAGGATGAGTTTCTGCAATTTGGCGATGGTACGTGTGCCGAGGCCGTGGTCCTTCATCTTCTCGGTGGTGTTGTAGACACCTTGCAAACCTTCGCCGATGAGCGGGTCCTTGGGGTCGTATTCCTCTATTTCGGGGTGGACGAAGTTGAAGTTGTGATTGAACTCGCTGGCCTTGCCGAAAAGCACATATTTTACGCCAGGTTTAAAGCGGTTCTTGATCCATTTCAGTCCTCGGAACCATACCACTTCGATGCTGCCCGTCTCGTCGCTGAACAGCCCCGTGGCGCGTGTGGCCCTCGGTGCGCCAATCATCTTGATATTAGAGATGGTGCCGACCAACTGATAATACACGGAATCATCGTTGATGTAAGCCACCTTTTGGATCTGGCTGCGGTCGATGTAACGGAACGGAAACTGGTTGAGCATGTCCTGATAGGTGGACACGCCCAACTCCTTCTTCAGGACTTCGGCTTTCTTCGGCCCGACACCCTTCAGATAAGCGATATTCGTTTGCAGCAGGTTCAGTTCCATGCGACAAAGGTACGGATTTTCCACTTTATTTGTAAAAATCATTATTTTTGCTGTGCAAAATATAATCCAATTAAGATGAAGAAACTACTCCTTATAGTATTATCTGTTTTCCTTTTCACTTCACTATTTGCCCAAACAAAAATGCAATTCCGGGATCCGTTTTGGGTGGACACAACCTCTACCGATTTTCAAAGCATTGTGAAACTATGGAATGACTACAAAAGCAGCCTTGTGTCAGAGCAGTCGCCTACTGCATTTTGGATTGAATCAGAAGTGGACACCTATGGGAATCCTGATTTGCTCATCCAGTCGTTCACTCTTTCCAAATACGATTTCATGGGCGGGAAAGAATTGTTCATCGGAGTTGAAAAGCGGAATGACACTTTGTTTGAGATGCGCACCATGCTTTTTGGTGACTTTCCTACAGAGAACCAATTGACGGGGGTGTTCACTTATCCGGTTGTCAAAGTGGCTGAGAATGAGTACAGGTTTTATTCCAAACTCTCATTGTTGAAGCCAGACATGAAATCCTACCAAGTGGGATGGGTTACCTATTTCTATCCATCAAATTACCCTTTCGACAAGGAAGCCGCGGACCACACTTTTGCTGTAGCCAATGAATTTGCAGCAGCCATGGGACTTGAAAAGCCCAAACCAGTAGAGTATTATCTTTTCAACGACAGAACGGAGTATTTCAGGTATCTTGGAGCGGATGTCTGTTGTTATGATTTTAACGGCTGTGGCATGGTTTATCCTCACGGATTCTCATTTGCCGATTGCAATAAAGTGTTTTTCACCAAAGGAGGCGAAAGCATGGCGCATGAAATCATGCATATCATCATCAAGGAGAAGACCGAGAGAAAGAAGACTCCCATGTTTGAAGAAGGCGTTTGCTCGTATTACGGCGGCCATGCGCTACAATCCAAGGAGACCATTATGTCGGAACTAAAGAAATGGCTCATGGAAAATCCGCAGATTGATTTGGGAGTTGATTTGGTTATGGCTTACAAAGACCAAGACGGAAGGTTTGTGACCGACTCTACAATGGCGGCCTCTCAAGAGAGATTTGCATATGGCGATTATGCCAACAATTACGCATACGCAATCCAAATGGCAGTTTGTGAAATGGCTGAGCGCAAAGGAGGCAAGGCATTGGTAATCAAGATGCTTAACGAGATAAAAGAAAACGAAGAAGAATATAATGTGATTAAGAATTATTTGGGCATAGCCCGAAAAGACATGAATAGAGCCCTTAGAGAATTTGTCATTGAGAACTATTAAATTCAAACGTTTCAGATAGGAACTATACTTTAATCCAGGTATAATAAATTCAAGTTTCGCACATCCCTACGGGATGCAAAAGGGTGATGTTGTTTGTTTTTACCGAAAGCAAATCCCTACGGGATTAGTCGGATACTGTGACAGGGCATCCCATCGGGATGCACGTTCGGTAAAAACGAATTCCAGGGGCAACAGCATCCCATCGGGATGCACCACCACTTGCGAAACTTGAATAAACAAAAACTATTTATTATAAGTGATTTATTTATTAAATCTCTATTTCTCCGCTACCGCCGCCCGGCTTTGGTTGACGATCCAAACGCCCGTGAAAACAAGTATCATCGCTATACCCTTCTTCCAAGTGAAGTGGTCCAAACCAATGACGATGCTGATGATGGTGGCGATGATGGGCTGCACATAATTGTACATGCTGACCAAGGTCGGCCGCAGGCGCTTCTGCCCGATGGGGATGAGGAAATACGCGACGAAGGTGGCGAAAAACACCACAAAAGCGATCTGCCAAACCACAGGGCTCTCTATTTGTCCGAAAGGAATATGTATCAGATTTTTGACATTGAATGGAACGGTTACCAGCATGGTAAACAGGAACATCCACTTCATGAAAGTGACCACATTGTATTTCGAGATGAGCGGACGGAAGATGCCAAGATAGAGGGCGAAAGTCAGGCCGTTGACCACCACGAGGACGATACCCAAGGGTTTGGTCTCGGAAGCGCCACCGCCCAGTCCTACCGAGTTGAAAACCAAAATCAAAACGCCTGCCAGACTCACCAAAATGCCGCCCACTTTCTTGAAGGTGATAGGCTCCTTCAAGACGATGGCTGCCACAATCATGGTCAGGATGGGCGTGCAGGTGTTGGTGATGCTCGTGTCGATGGAGGTCGTCATAGTGATGGCCTTCAGGAAACTCCATTGGGTAAGGAAAAGTCCCAGCATGGAAGCCACAAAGATTTGTAGCATGTCCTTCATCGGCACTTTCTCTTTGGGCATGAAGAGCGACACCAGCCAAAACAGCAGCGTGGCACCCGCCGCACGAAAGCAAAGCAAGTCCATGGGGGACATCACATGCGCGTTGGAGATATTCTTGCAGCAAACGATGTTGAACCCGAAGATGCAGTAGGCACCGAAACAAGCGAGATGCCCCGTAAGCGTTGACTTATTCAATCCCATAGACCCGTTTTCAAGCCGCCGCAAAAATACGGAGAAATTCAAAATAAATACATAGTTTTGCCGTTGAATTAAAAACATCTATTGCTATGAAAACACAAAATAATTGCAGATTAGAAGGAATGGGGTTTCTCAAAATGGCCAGTATTGTTCTCGTTATGTTATTCTCGTTAAACAATTGCTGGTCAGATAATTCATCGTCCCATAACGATACGGCAAAAGCCGAATCTTATACTATTCAATCCAATCAAATAGAGAATGGTAATGAAGTACAGAATGAAGACCAAATTCAACCTGAAAACGCTCCTTTCTATCAAATAGAGAATAACATTGACAGTATAATTGTTAATTACTGGAATGCCGTGGATTCTGATTATGATTCCTATAACATTTCATATTCATTTGTGTCGAAAAAAATGGTTGTCTTTGTAGAATACTTAAAGAATCACCCAGTGTATTATATCGACTCCATAGAACACATTAATTTGTTTCTTGCTTCTATTGATGATTTCTATTTGAAAAAGACAGTTTCAATTATAGAGAAAAAAACAAAGTATGACAGAGACGAACATGTTGAATATGATATTCCAACTTTCACTATTAGTTGTTATAAAAATGGGAAACAAGTATTACTCTCAAATACACCTTTGGAAGATGGATATTATGAATTGGTTTTCAATCCAAAGTTTGAGGAGTTTAAGAGCATGTTGTTTTCTATAATCAATGAATTTGACAAGTATGTAGAACAACTTCCGGATGTGAAAGGCCCAGCAAGAAACAGATAAAAACGACATTCCAATGTTGGTATCCTCTTTCATCGACATTCACACGCATACTGTCCATACTGATAGTAACCTTATCCAAATTGTCAACCTGAATTTAAACCAACCCTGTCCCGAGCAAGGCTTTTTCAGTTATGGCATCCATCCTTGGGAAGCGGATAAGGCTGATTTCCAAATGGAAACTGCGCTTCAATCCTTGGAAGAAAAGGTGAAATTGCCGAATGTCGTTGCCCTTGGCGAGGCGGGTTTGGACAAGATGCACAAGGAGACTTTCGAGCAACAGATAGAATTCTTTGAGAGGCAAATCGAACTTTCGGAAACCATGCAAAAGCCCATGATTCTGCACGATGTGAGGAGTCATAACGAAATCATCGCCCTGCGGAAGAAGCGCAAAGCCCAACAGCCTTGGATTGTCCATGGTTTCAGCGGAACGGAACAAGATGTGCGACAACTCATCGGTCAGGGGATTTATCTTTCCGTGGGCGAGAGTCTGTTGCATCCTGAAAGAAAGATTTATAAGTCGTTTAAATTCATTGATTTGGATTATCTCTTCCTTGAAACCGACATGGCGAAAATCGACATTGAAAAGGTGTATGAGACTGCAGCAAATCTGTTGGAAATGGATTTGTCGGTCTTGCAAACGAGAATCTTTGCTAATTTTGCACGATTGTTTGAACTCGAGAAATGAGACTGGGGCTCACTCTAATAATCCTAAACCGTCATAGCGGACTTGTTCCGCTATCTCCTAATCGCGAAGGCGAATCCCTATCACGTAGGAGATTGCGGGTCTGCGCCCGCAAATCCTCGATTCGACGACGCGAAGCGAGTCAATGACGACAAGAGGCCGAGGATAGTCCTACAATCTCGTGTCTCGCAGTCCCGCGTCAAATGAGAACCCTATGGAACACTGGCAAGACAGAACACGCCTATTAATTGGCGACGAAGGCATTAACATACTGAGATCCAAGCATGTCCTCGTGGTTGGACTGGGTGGTGTGGGCGCGTATGCTGCCGAACAGTTGGTTCGTGCAGGCATCGGACGCATGACCATCGTGGATGGCGATGTAGTGAACGTGACCAACCGCAACCGACAACTATTGGCTTTGGAAAGTACCATTGGTCGCCCGAAAGCCGAGGTGATGGCCGAGCGTCTCCGCGACATCAACCCCGAGGTAGAATTGACCGTCCTCCACCAATACCTGAAAGACCAGGCCATCATCGACCTCATGGCGCAGCCCTTCGACTATGTGGTGGATGCCATCGACACGGTGGCACCCAAGGTGTTTTTGCTCTACTACGCCAAACAAAACAACCAGCGCATCGTGAGCAGCATGGGTGCAGGTGGCAAGTTCCACCCCGAGCGGATCGAGATTTGTGACATCTCCAAAACCAACCACTGCCGTTTGGCGTTCTACATCCGCAAACGCCTGCACCGTCTTGGCGTCTTCGACGGCATCACAGCGGTCTATTCGCCCGAACCTGTAGACGCTTCGGCCATCATCACGGAGGGTGTCGACGAGCAAAACAAAGTCTCCAATGTGGGCACCATCAGTTACTTGCCTGCCACTTTCGGCCTTTTCTGCGCCTCGGTGGTGATTAATGAATTCCTTGGAAAATGAAACCGCAGCGGTCCCTGACCTTGTCAAAGGGTCCGCGTCAACCACAATTCAACATGATAAAAATCCTCTTCATCTGTCACGGCAACATCTGCCGCAGTCCCATGGCGGAGTTTGTGATGAAACACCTTGTCGAAGAAGCGGGGGTGAGCGAACAATTCGAAATAGCTTCTGCCGCCACTTCGACGGAAGAAATCGGCAATCCCGTCTATCCTCCAGCGCGTCGCAAACTCGCCGAGCACGGCATAAGTTGCGAGGGCAAAAGGGCAAAGGTGATTACAAGGGACCAATACAATTATTATGATTATATCGTGGCCATGGACCATGAAAACCTGCTTGGCCTGAAATGGTTGTTCGGCAAAGACACCAAGCACAAAATCAGCCTGTTGATGGACTACACCCACCGCCCTGGCGATGTCGCCGACCCTTGGTACACAGGCGACTTTGAGGCCACTTGGATAGATGTTTTGGAAGGCTGCAAAGGATTGTTGGCGCATTTGAATAAGCAATAATGCCGCATTGTTTCTAGACTTTTGAGATTTTTGAATACTTTTGCCGCCCAAAAATCAATGTTTTATGTTTAGGAACTTCTTTTTCGTTTTAGGTATTGTGCTGGGTTTGGGCCTGATGGCCTCTTGCGGCAGCAACAATCCGAGTGCAACAGAGGAAACGCCGACCACCGACATCCAAGACACAACCATAGTTGAAGAAGAGGCCTCTCCTATCATTTTCCAAGCCGAAGAAACGCTGTGTTATCATGGTTATGTGTTTGCCTCACAGTCCATTCCCGAGAAAGTGAGAGCCCGGATGCAAGGCAAGTCGATGAAAGACCAGGCCAACATAGGCTATGACGACCTCCGTTATCTCACCCTCTATTATTACGACTTTGACAATCACATCCAACAAGGCGAGATGGTGTGCAACAAGGCCATCGCCCACGACTTGCTTTGTATTTTCAAAACGTTGTTTATGGAAGCCTATCCTATCAACAGCATCCGCCTGGTGGACGACTTCGACGCTTCCGACGAGGCCTCTATGCAGGCCAACAACAGTTCCTGCTTCAACTACCGCACCATCGCTGGCTCCCATAAACTCTCACGACATGCTTTCGGCATGGCCGTCGATATTAATCCCTTACAGAACCCATGTGTCAGAGGCACACGCATCCGACCTTCCACGGCCACCGATTATGTGGACCGAAGCAAGGACTTCCCTCACAAGATTGATGTTAACGACCTCTGCAAAAAGACTTTTGAATCGCATGGTTTCCGTTGGGGCGGCCGCTGGCGCAGCATGAAGGACTACCAGCATTTTGAGAAACGATAACATGCCTATGCTGCAAAAACCAGCAAAATCCCGAAAAAAAGACTAATGTCGCTGGTTTCTGTATTGCTTTGTTCATTCCCTACCTCAATTCCCATCCACTTCATCCATTTATTATTTAATATTATCCATTTTGGATAATGTTTTTGTATCCAATTTGGATTATTTTAGAATTGATTATCAAACAATTAATTTGGATACTTAGACATTAAATTGTATTTTTGCCTCACCTAATAATAAAAACTGTATTATGGCAAACGATATGAACTTCTGTCCTGGATGCGGACAACCTTTACAACCCGACACGGTATTTTGCCCAAAATGTGGCAGACAAATCATTTCTGAAACACAACCTAAACAAAGGGGTTTTAGTTTCTCGAAACTCAGAGAATCCATGAAAGACCTGAGTGCCAAAGCTAAAGAATCAAAGATAGGAACCACGGTTGCGGGAGCGGCCAGTGGCATTGTATCAAAAGTGAAAGACAGAGTGGCCAATATTAATCAATGGGATGGTGAACTGGTCAGGACACACCCGCTAACCCTACCCGACAACGTCTCCGATCAAATAGTTTTCAAAGGGAAAGGTGGCGGCATCTTAAAAGGCAAGTTTGCCACTTTTGCAAAGGATGGAAAGATTGTTCTGACAAGGAAGTCTGTCCAATTCTATGACGTGCCCTTCGGCAAATCGCTCATACCTGGTAAAAAACATGATGCTTCCAAATTAGTGCATACTATTAATCTAGCCGATATTGATAGCATCAAAAAAGAAACCAACAAACTCGGTATGACCTCGATTCTGGTAACGGCCAAAGGAGAAGTGTGTGACATCACTGCAGCCAAGGATCCTTCCAGGTTTCTTCTTTTTCTTACCCGTCTTGCTGGAATTGAAGGCAACTTGCTGAATATCAAACTACGAGAAAACGAGAAAGTAATTGACACCTGCAATATCGAAGCCAAGATGGATCGTTGGGGGGTTGGCTGGCGGAATTCAACTATATATCTTACCAATCAAAGAATAGTGATTAACCATGGTGGTGATGCCAACGAAGGATGGCTTCTATCTTATGAAATAGATAGGGAAAAAATCAAGGAAATCACTGAAGATAAGCAAGCCATGAATTGTCTTTACACCATTATTAGCGATGGAGAACCAGTCGTGATCAAGTTCCAAGGCATAGTACCATCGTGGTTCCTCGGCATGGTGAAAAACGGCGAAGGAAATGCAGCACAACTGAAACGCAAAGGCAATCTCATGAAAGGTGCCAAGGTGGCTTTGGTAGCAGCCTCGCTCCTAGGAGTTGCTGGCGATGCTGATGCCGATGTTGACGACGATATGGATGTGGATGTTGAAGATGATTTTGACATGGATACTGATACGGTCGACTTGGACGGCGATGGCATTGACGATACCATGATGGTGGATACTGATGGTGACGGAATGTATGATACGGCCTATATTGACACCGATGGTGACGGCACTTTTGACTCGATGGCGGTCGATGTTGACGGAGATGGCACTTTTGACGCTATTGGCATGGATACTGATGGAGACGGTGCCATCGACTCGATAGCAGTCGATGCTGACGGCGATGGAGCAATGGATACCATGGCAGTTGATGTAGATGGCGACGGCACCATTGATGCAGTCGGCATGGACACTGACGGCAACGGTTCAATCGACACAATAGCGGTCGATGCTGACGGAGATGGGGTAATGGAAACCACGATGGTTGATGTAGATGGCGATGGCGCCATTGATGCAGTCGGCATGGACACTGACGGCGACGGCGCCATCGACACGATGACAGTCGATACCGATGGCGATGGAGTAATGGACACCACAATGGTTGATGTTGACGGCGACGGAACTTTTGACGCCGTTGGCATTGACACAGATGGCGACGGAGCGATAGATACTGTCGGAGTGGATACTGATGGAGACGGGACCATAGACTCAATTGGAGTGGACACCGATGGCGACGGCGCCATTGATACGGTTGGTGTCGATGTTGATGGCAACGGAAGTATCGATGCCGTCGGTGTTGACATTGACGGAAATGGAACAATTGACAGAATAGGAATTGACACCAATGGTGATGGCGCCATTGACACTATTCAATAATCATGTCAGTTTTAACGTAACGGATATATTTAGTTAAAAAAGCACGTCTTTGACAAATTCACTGGCTATTAAAGCCATCCTGGTTTTTCTTTTTTCCCTTATACCTCTGCGTGTCGTCTCGCAAAATGGCGATACGCTGAGGTATGTTTTATCCCTTATCCCTCACCAACCTCACACTGCGGCCACTGCATTTGTCGGTGGTGATGGAATGATAGAAGAAACTGTTGCTGAAGTAGATGCCCAAGGCCTCTTTGGGGTTTAGGCAGGAAGACGACCAATAGAGACCGTATTTGCCTACCAGGCCTACATAACCGAAGTCGCGGATGCCTGCCGCCGGCAGGAATACTGCCCCTAAAGCCTCCGCCCTCTCCGACCAGAATGGCTCGGTGAGGTTGTTATGAATGTAGTCAACATCGTCGTCGTTGAAATGCCGTAGTTGGCAATAGGTGCTGTCCCAGTCGTCAGGCAACAACAACAAACCCCTAACGCCGTCAACGGCAACCTTAGCATAACGGATGCCCGTGGCAGTAGGCCGCTTCTCAAGAATGTAATCCCATTCCTCGATGGTCAACGTGCGCCATACGTTTTCTTCATTTCCACCATTGCTGATGGCATTGTAACCCCAATCAGCCTGACCATCGCCATCGTATAAATTCAGCGTGTCAACGCCATAGGCGTTATATTGCCAAGCCTCGTCTTCAAAAACGTTGCGACTGCACCATGGCTGGAAACATATCGCTCCATGGTCACGCCCGCTGGCACCCCAAGCGAACAAATCCAACCAATTACAGCACTTCTCAGCAGAGTTGTGATTGGCATTGTCACCGCCAATAAAGTCAAACTGGTTTTCGGCAAAACGCCACGTGTTGATTGAAGGCTTGTATTGCAGGTTACCCTTCGAGAAATACACCTGGTCGCCCGCTTCGTTGATGGTAAACAATCCATTGATGGTTCCTTCGGGCGAAGTTGGACGCGGCGGCAAGGGCTTCTCCCTGAAACCTACCAACCAAACAATCGTCCCTATCAGCAGCGCAGCAACCAAACCCAAACCCAATCTCGAGGAAATTCTTATCGTTTCGTTACGTTGCAGGGCTTTTCGCAAAGCATCGACGCTTTGGTAACGCGCTCTTGGATCTTCCTTCAGACAACGTTGCGTTATAGAATTCTTGGCCAAGCCAAAACGCTGCAGGATTTTGCCCAAGGCATAGATGTCGGTGGCAGGACCAAACAACTCGGTCTTGGCGACCTGCTGCTCTGGCGCACAATATTCTCGAGTGAAACCTACATCATGAAGGTAACTCTCGCTCCAACCGAAACCCAAATCAATAAGTTTCACATGATGGCCCTTATTAGTGATGAGTATGTTGCTAGGCTTAAGGTCAAGGTGTAGCATCTTCTTCTCGTGAAGATAGGCCAAAGCCGAAAACAACTCATCACAAAACTGTTTCCTATGTCCTTTCTCTTTGAAATAGTCAGGATGTTGGGCCACGAAAGCATCAAGACTTTCACCATCGATGTAGTCCATTCGGATGAAGGGGCCGTTTTCGTCCTCATCGTAAGCGAAATAACGCACTATGTTAGGATGCTCCAACTCTATGCCGAGTTCAAACTCCTTTCGGAACAAGTTCATATAGACCTCAGAAGAACGCATGTCCTTCTTGGGCCGCTTGACGCAATACACGCGGTTGTCCTTGACAAGACGATAGCAATCACATGTGCCACCACTATCGAAAAGCACTTCTTCCTGCTCGTGTTGTGCGGGAGTGATAAACTCGGAATTGCTCATAATCAGACCTCCTTGATGAATAGTTCCGTCAATCCGTTCTGGCGGCCTGCCACATACCCTAACTCATTGCCAGCAGCATCGCGCACAATCTCGCCATTACGGATGACTTGAAACACCTGTAAGGGATACTCCAAACGGAAGTTGAAGATAGTCACCTCGTCGTTGATCTGCAACTTCCCATTGAGACTTTCCGTCACCTTAAACTTGTTCTCTCCGATGCACAACAAGACAAGATGCCGGTTGGGCAGCCACGAAGCCTCTACAAAGGTTCCTTCACGAATCTCGTCAGCGAAAAATGCCTTCTCCATCCAGTCGCTCTCCACGGGTTGCATGCCGCTGAGTGCCTCCCATGAGGACGAACCCAGATAATGCGCCAAGGCATCAAGCGTGGCTTTACGTGGCGCTATGGGCGACTTGGCATAACCCATCAACCGCTTCAATGTATTGACTCCCAAACGGTCGCTGGGGGGAAACGACTCCGACAACACCTCAAAGTCCTTGGCGTTGTTGAAGTCGAGTCCCGACTGCTTTTTGATTTGCTCTATTATCGGAAGAGACAACATAACTGCTTTGATTTGATGCAAAGATAGGCAATTATCGCTTATGAAGGTTAAGAAAATGCAAATGGATGAAGTGGATGAAAACAGTCGTTTTCATATACCTTATCTTTGTTGCTCCATTTGAAATGAGCTATGGAGACACCATCGAGCGGCATCCACATCGGGCATATCATCCAGGAGCAACTGAAAACCGACAAACGCAGCGTAGGCTGGCTTGCGCGTGAGATTGGCTGCACCCACAACCACGTCTACAAGATTTTCAACAGACCCTCCTTAGACAGCGACTTGATTCTCCGCATCTGCAAAGTCATGAATTACAACTTCTTCCAATACTATACAGCAGCTTTTCTTGAAAACTTAAAGTCGCGTATTGGAGAAGAATAACTTGAGACAGGATCATTCGGTAGAGACGCGATAAATCGGCGTCTCTACAAGGTGGCGGCAAACGGTTCCATCACTCGCCCAAAAATCCCGTTCATATACGCCAATGCCATGCCGTAGTTGCTGATCGGGATGCATTGGTTGACAAAGAGATTGGTGCGATTGAGCAGTTGCTTGCGCGTGCTCATGCAACCGCCACATTGGATGGCCATGGCGTATCTTTCAGGATGGGCAATGGGCGACAAACCTGCCACATACTCAAAACGGATGTCTTTTCCTGTGTATTTTAGAATCATGCGGGGCAGTTTCACGCGACCGATGTCCTCACAGGTGCTGTGATGGGTGCACGACTCAAGCAACAAGACCGTGTCTCCATCTTTTAATTTGGACAAATACGGCGTGCCTTTCACGTAGTTGTCGAAATCGCCACGCAACCGTGCCATGACGATGCTGAAGCTGGTCAAAGGAATGTCGGCCGGGACAATCTGGCTGACGTAGCCAAACACCTGACTGTCTGTGACCACCAAGGCAGGCTTAGGCATGGTCTCCAAATATTGCTGCAGATGCGTCTCCTTCAGCACCACACAGATGCATTCGTTGTCCAACACATCTCGGATGGCCATGACCTGAGGCAAAATCAAGCGACCTTCAGGTGCCTCGGAATCGACGGGACAAACCAAAACGACCACCTCGTTAGGCTGGATGATGCCTCCCAACAGCGACACTTTCTGATAGGCACTTTCGGGAATGGCACTCTTCAACAAATCGACCAAGGGAGCAATGCCATCATTCTTTGCAACACTGAAATCCAACACTTTGGCATCACAACTCTGCTCAATCTCTGCCTTTAAGGCAGGAAGAAGCGGTTCTTCGTCAGCTTTGTTGTGAACCACGAAAAACGGCACTGCCAGTTCTTTCATCCTGGCAATCAACTGTGTTTCAGGTTCTCCAAAGTTATTTCCTGCGACAACCAAAACAGCACAGTCTATCTCATCCAGCACCTTCATCGTCTTCTCCACCCTCTGCCGGCCCAGCACGCCCACATCATCGATACCTGCCGTATCAATGAGCACACAAGGGCCAATGCCAAAGATCTCGATGCTTTTCTTGACAGGGTCGGTAGTAGTGCCTGCCGTGTCGCTCACAATAGCGATGTCTTGTCCCGTCAGCAAGTTGATTAAACTGCTCTTGCCGCAATTCCTGCGGCCGAAGATGCCGATATGAGGTTTTAGGTCTTTTGCCATAATGGGTTGGTTTTATTCTGTTACAACAAAGCGGCCAGTTGGTCGTAATAGTTTTTGCTGACAGGCACACGACTCGCGTTGGCCACATTGAGCATGGCGTAGGTGAACTCCTTGTCCTTCTGCAGCGACTGCACCCTCGCGCTGTTGACGAAATAGGAGCGGTGGCAACGGATGAGACTGCCTTTCACGCAGGTCTCCTCCACCCGCTTCATCGTGTTACGGATGCTGCAGAATTTGATTTCACCGTCTTCCAAATAGCACACCTTCACATAGTTTTCGTCAGACTGCACATAGAGCACTGCCTCGGCGGCCACCACGAGCTTGAGGTTGTCGCGCTCGTCTACAAAGCGTATCTTCTCTTTGGCAGCATCCCTCTCTTTGCTTGAGATCAAGTCATCCTTGGCCAACAACATAAAATATAGGTCAATAACCACGTATGGGACAAGCATCAGCACAAAGAAACAGACGAGCGACAAGCCAAAGAACCAAAAATAGGCCTCAACCTTGCCTGACATCAACCAAAAATAGAGTGCACTGAAACCCGATACCAACACCACCTCCAAAGCACAGAGCATCAAACTCTTGCCCCAAGGTATCGAAGACCGCCTCCGGTTGAATGCCAAGAACAACGACCGAGTTATCACCATCAGGACAAGGACAATGCACAAAACCATCGTCACATGGAAAGAATAGCGCGAGAATGGAATGGAAAAACGGTCAAAACTGGTGGGGGAAAACAACAATAGCATCCCAAAAACAAAGAGCGGGACGCCAAAAACATGATAAAAAAACCCTTTTTGGGTGGCATATTCCTTGGGTAATGCAGTCATTTCATTCTTGATTAAGGGGTGCAAAGATAGTAAATCTCTGTAAATCGTCAAAAAAAGCGAAAAAAACCGAATCAAATACAAAAATCCTATTATACTGTATATCAAATATATATCCGACAGCAAACGACAACAAACGCTTACAGTCGACTACAAACGTTTAATCAACGGCTTAGTCTTGACAAGCGTTGTTACTTTGCATCGTCAAACCGATTGGTAGGGCATAATTCGAGAGGCTCACTAACCCAGTTCGCCAGCCACGAGGTGCGACACGACTAAACAAACTTATTCATTAATTACTAAACACACACACATTATGAGTACAATGAGAAATTCGGTCATGCTAATTGGCCGCCCGGGTGCAGAACCTGAAACGAGAACCTTCAACGGCAACTGCCTCGTCACGCGATTCAACCTTGCCGTGAACGAAACGCGCCGCAACGCAAAGAACGAGCAAGTGAAAGAAACGCAGTGGTTCACGGTAGTAGCTTGGGACAAGACTGCAGAACGCGTCGCACGTGTAATAAAGAAAGGCAAGCAAATTGCCATCGATGGCACCTTGCGCAACAGCGAATGGACCGACAAGGACGGCCAACGCCGCCTGTCGACAGAGATCCATCTCAACAACTTTATCCTTCTGGACTGGGGTAAAGAACAAAACAACTAAATAGACTGCGGGACTTCGGAACAAGGTCCGTCTCGCGTCCGAAGTCTCGCGTCAAAAACAAAACAACTATTCAAATTAAATAACCATTTAACACACAAAATCATGAGTACAATGAGAAATTCGGTCATGCTGATTGGCCGCCCGGGTGCAGAACCTGAAATGAAAACCTTCAACAACAGCAAAATCGCCCGTTTCCGCATCGCGGTAAACGAAAGCCGCAAGAACGCCAACGGCGAATGGGTCAACGACACCCAATGGTTCCCCATCGTAGCATGGGGTCCTGTGGCAGAGCGTGTCGAAAAGAACGTGAAGAAAGGAAAGCGCATCGCCATAGAAGGCAGCCTCCACAACAACGAATGGACCGATGACAAAGGCCAACGACATTCCACCACGGAGATCCGGGTCAACGACCTGTTCCTGATCGATTGGGAAAAGGAATAAAGAATTAACCTCAGGCAAAATTCACAGAACTATGTGAAGTTTTCCTTAAGTAGACTTTAGCGTCGCTTCGCGTCATTGACTCCGTCGAAATCGAAGATTAGCTACGCTGAATGCGGAACATTTCGATGAAATCAATGCAGAGCATTTGCGAGGAACGAAGCAATCCAGAGAGGAATCATCATTCTGGATTGCTTCGTCGTTCTTCTTCGCAATGACAAAAAAGTCCGGCAGGTTCAGCGAATTCTGCGGATTCTGCGTGAAACATAGTTACGGATTTCACGTGCTTATTTAACCAGTTACCATAAACACGCGTGCGTCTTTCCACTTGGAATGGCGCAGCATTTCGTTGGTGAAGTGCGTACGGCTGCCCACTTTTTCAAGCAATTCCTTCGCCTTGTCGAATTGTCTTAACTCCCTATAGATCTCAGGCAACTCCAAGTCAATCTGCTCATCCGGGTGCTTCTCCAGCAAGGCCAAGAGCCTCTTCAGGTTTTCGGTAAAGCCCTTGTAGTTCCTCAGGAACAACCTTTCGCCTTCGATGATCATCCGACGGTTGCAACGCCACACCCCATAACTCATGAAACCGTTGAGGAAATATTTCAGGCGCACATGCTGATGGTTGCGGTGCAAGTCATTGTAAGCCCACCAAAGGAAACGGCGCAGATAAATCTCCTTCTTGGGGTCATAGTGGCTCTTCTTCAGGAAGGTCTTGTAGTGGTTGACCAATGCCATCTTTCCCCTGTTGTCGGAGAAATTGATGCCAAAGAAACGCCAGGTGTTCCACGAATAAACCTCAGCCTCGGGCTTCTCGTAGGTGATGAATGGCTCCTCGGGATGCTCTACCCAAAAGCCATGCCCACACGAAGGGCACATAATCATTTTTTGAGGCGTGGTAATCAGGTTGTCGTTCAGCACCTTGCCATCGGAATACAAGATGGCCTCATTCACCAGTTCGGCCTTTAGGTTGCGACCTTCTAGCCAAGCTTGGCAATGCGGACATTGGAAATAAAACGAGTCGTATTTCAGCATCTTGTATCGTGTATTTAACTTCGTTGAACGCTTCGCATTTCAGGCGGTAAAAGTACTATTTATTTCATTTCCTACCAAAATCAGCAGGAATTTCACCCCAAATTTCAGTCTTCCACTTCAGCACTGGCACCTCAATAGCGTTTTCGTTGAGCCACTTCTCGGCACGTGCGACGAGTTCGAAGAGATAGGCATTCTTGGCGTTGGGCTGCAACTTGGTCTTGCATTTCTTCTGCTTGATCCATAACTGGGCATTAACCGAGTCGCTGTAGATAGGAAAACTCCATCCGTTTTTCTTCTGCAAGGCGAGGGCATGGACGATGGCCAAGAACTCTCCGATGTTATTGGTGCCATTCTCGAAGACAGGACTCTTGAACAGATTATATGCGTTGGCTGGCTGCACACCGAAGTCAACGAAGACACCTTGGTATTCCATCTTGCCCGGGTTGCCAGCACAAGCCGCATCCACGGCGATGGCTGGAGTGACGGGCTGTTCCTTGACCTTCGAAAGGTCGACAGTGGACACCACGTCCTTGCCCCAGTAGTTGTCAGGGCCTTCACGGAAAGCGGTCTCGGCACTCGTGCGGTCAGGAAACCCTTTGTATTTGGCCCCCTTGACGCCCTCTGTCTCCTTACGACAAGCATCCCATCGGTCATAAACACCTGGGTTATGGCCCACCCATACTACATAAAACTTGTTCTTCGCCATGGACGAAATCGCACTATTCTCAGATACCCAACGAGATATTCAACCCACGTGCAGTATTCACCAAGTCGCTGTCAATGGTGACAAGGTTGGGTTTGGAGATGGCTTCCTTGAGTGACACCGCCACCACATCGGGATGATGGTAAGCCACCATCTGACCGAACTGTCCGTTGAGCACCATCTCGAAGGCCTTCACGCCAAACTCGGCCGATAGGACACGGTCATAGGCAATCGGCACGCCACCACGCTGCAGGTGACCTAGAGTGGTCTCACGCATGTCGTGGGTGAAACCTACTGCCTTCATCTCCTCGATGAACCGACGACCGATGCCACCGAGTTTCTTGTTCTCGTAACCCACCTCGGTGCTAATCTCAAACACCTGCTGTCCATCTTTGGGACGGGCGCCTTCCGAAGCCACCACCACGGCAAAACCGCGGTCATGGTCGAAACGCTGCTCCAGGCGTTCCTTCACCACTTGGATGTCGTAGGGAAACTCGGGCAGGAGGCAGACCTCTGCCCCACCCGCGATGGCGCTGTGCAAGGCAATCCAACCCGCATCGCGACCCATCACTTCGAGAACGAAGACGCGGTTATGCGAAGCAGCCGTGGTGACAAGTTTGTCGACGGCTTCTGTGGCAATCTGCACGGCGGTCTGGAAACCGAAGGTGCATTCCGTCGAAGAGAGGTCGTTATCAATGGTCTTAGGCACACCGATGATGTTCAAGCCCTTCTCATAGAGTTTCTGCGAGATGCGCTGCGAACCGTCGCCGCCGATGCTGATGACCGCGTCGATGCCCATGTATTGCAGCTTGCGAAGCATTTCATCAGAGCGGTCGACTGCCGTCCAAGTGCCGTCGGCGTTCTTGACGGGCCAGTTGAACGGGCCGCCCTTGTTGGTGGTCTCAATGATGGTGCCGCCACGGAAGTGGATGCCGCGCACCACCTCTGGCGTCAGCCTGACCACCTCGGTGGGTTCCCACAGGATGCCGTTGTAGGCTTGTATGCTACCGAGCACTTCCCAATCTTTCTCTTGGGCGGCTCTCTTGACGATGGCGCGAATCACGGCGTTCAAGCCTGGGCAGTCGCCGCCACCAGTTAGGACTAATAGTCTTTTCATAGATTATTGATTTTTACTTTGTTTTACCCCAAATGTTCATAATGCGTTGCGACAACTTTTTGATAGCCTTGTCAACATCGCGTTGACGAGTCCAAGAACCTCTGTTTGAAGATCGGCACGAAGCCACCACCTTGCCTGTCATGTAGTCCTCGAAACTAATGCTGATGACAGACTCTTCTGGAGTAGAAGTTGCCGTATATTTCACTAATACCAATTTTTCCTTCTGCTCTTCAGTAAGGTCTTGTATGCGTCGTTCACCTACCATTTGCAGGCGGGTGGCTTCCACGGCATCATAGATGCCCGGCTCGATCTCGATGTCGTTCACCGTGCCAAAATAATTCCTAGCTTGAACGACAGAGGCATATTCGTATTTATCGAGATTCACGCCTTTTGATGTCATGGATTTGTCCGTTGAGCAAGAACTTAATACTAGCGTTGCCAGAAGGACAACAAGGATGGTTTTCGATGTTTTCATTGTATTAAGGTTTATCAATTACTATTCAATTATTCGTTGAGTGACTGTAAAACCAGACGGAATCCGTATCCGTTGCTGCCAAGGGTTGTGACCTGCCATTCGTCTTGCGACGACGATGCGAATTCCTCGCTTTGGGCGAAGGTTGGCACCCACCAAAGAAGGCTCGCCAGAACAACAATATGTTTCATCAGATTGTTTTTCATGGGAATGTCAAAAGTCAAACATCTTGTTCATCGCTTCTATGCTAACAGTAATATTGAAGTACATGGATTCCAACCCATATTCATTCTCCTTCAAATCCATCACATCGTAAGATTGGCCTTTGTCCTCGACCAACGATTGCATCGTGGGCGACAAACCAAAGATATCCATTATACCATACTCGTCAGTGACGCATATCACATGAAACGCCGTTTCTTTCGAACTCCCGTCACCAGTGGAGGTCACCGCCGAAAGAAGCATTACAACCTGCTCATAAGCATCAATTGTTTTTTCTGATCCTGAACCATACAAATTATCGTAGACAATGTGTTTGTACAAGTGAAACCTTATATTAGTCGGGTCCGTTTTCAGTTGTTCATCGATTACCTGTGCGGCGTTTTCCCAATCTTCCTTCTCTGGGGTTTCCTTTTCTAATGCCTTGTGCAAAGCGTCATAGTTAGAGGTCTTATATGGATTATACTCAGGCCGAGTGGCCGTTCCATAATAAAAATGCCTTATTTGCTCAAGGCTCAATGTGGTATCCGCAGCCTCAAAGCGTCTCAACAATTCAGGATAATAGAATTCGCTTCCTTCTGTGTTGATTTCTTTCTTTATCCTTTTATAGTCAGGAGCATTTGCGGTAATGCTTGCATCACCTTTTCGGGTGGTTGTCTTTTTGCTTGTGGAACAAGAATCAAAGACCAACAAGACCGCCATTGACAGAAATGCTACCATCACAATGGACTTCAAATATCTCATTTTCATATTATTAATTGTTTTGTATTCAGTCCTGGATTATGTAGAGACGGTGCATGCACCGTCTCTACAATTAAATTCTAATCATTTCAAATTCAGCGCAATCTGCAACTCATCCAATTGCTCTTGGGCAATCGGGGCGGGCGAGCCGCTCATCACATCGCGGCCAGCGTTGTTCTTCGGGAAGGCGATGAAGTCGCGGATGCTGTCGGCGCCACCGAAAAGCGAGCAGAGACGATCGAAGCCGAAGGCCAGGCCAGCGTGAGGCGGTGCGCCATACTCGAAGGCGCCCATCAGGAAGCCGAACTGTTCCTGCGCCTTCTCGTCAGTGAAGCCGAGGGTATGGAACATCTTGTTTTGTAAGGTACGGTCGTGAATACGGATGGAGCCGCCACCGACCTCCACGCCGTTCATCACGATGTCGTAGGCATTGGCACGAATGTCGCCCCACTTGCTCGGATCATCGAGCAAGGCCTCGTCTTCAGGTTTCGGTGCGGTGAAGGGGTGGTGCATGGCATAGTAGCGTTGCGTTTCCTCGTCCCATTCAAGCAGCGGGAAGTCGATGACCCACAGCGGTGCGTATTTGTTCGGGTCGCGGAGGCCGAGTTGGTTACCCATCTCGAGACGCAGGGCATTGAGTTGCACACGGGTCTTCATGGCCTCGCCACAAAGGATGAGCATCAAGTCGCCAGGCTTGGAGCCAAACTTCTCGGCGATAGCCTTGAGGTCATCGGGTGTGTAGAACTTATCCACAGAGGACTTGAACGTGCCATCGGTGTTGTATTTGATATAGACCATGCCACCGGCGCCCACCTGCGGACGTTTCACGAACTCGGTGAGCGCATCGAGTTGCTTGCGGGTGTACTCGGAGCAGCCCAAGGCGTTGATTCCAACGACCAGTTCAGCGTTGTCGAAGAGGCCGAAGCCTTTGCCTTTAACCACCTCGTTGAGTTCCACGAACTTCATCCCAAAGCGGATGTCAGGTTTGTCTGAGCCGTAATATTTCATGGCATCGTGCCAGGTCATGCGTGGGAATTGGTCGAACTCCAGGCCTTTCATTTCTTTAAAGAGGTGTTTGGCCAGACCTTCGAAGGTGTTGAGCACATCTTCTTGTTCGACGAACGACATTTCGCAGTCGATCTGGGTGAACTCGGGTTGACGGTCAGCGCGGAGGTCCTCGTCACGGAAGCAGCGCACGATTTGGAAGTAACGGTCGAAGCCGGCCACCATCAGCAGCTGCTTGTATTGTTGCGGGCTTTGTGGCAAGGCGTAGAACTCGCCTGGGTTCATGCGCGATGGCACTACGAAGTCGCGAGCACCTTCTGGTGTGGACTTGATGAGCATCGGGGTCTCGATCTCCATGAAGTTCAAGTCACTGAGGTAATTACGCACCAGCATGGCCATGCGGTGACGCAACTCGAGGTTCTGGCGCACTGGGGTACGGCGCAGATCCAGATAACGGTATTTCATGCGAAGGTCGTCGCCACCATCGCTATTGTCTTCGATGGTGAACGGCGGGGTCTTACTACTATTTAATAAGGTGAAACCGTTGACACGAATTTCGATGTCACCCGTAGGCATGTTGGGGTTTTTGGATTCGCGTTCGATGACGGTGCCTTTGGCTTGGATGACGAACTCACGGCCAAAGGTGCGTGCTTGTTCCACCAGCTTGGGGTCGCTGTTGCTGTCTAAGAAGAGTTGAGTGATGCCGTAACGGTCGCGAAGGTCAATCCAGACCAAGGCGCCCTTGTCGCGGATGCGCTGCACCCAGCCGGCCAAGGTCACTTCCTTGCCGGCATCGGCAAGACGAAGTTCTCCACAAGTATGGGATCTATACATGGTATAAGAATTTAGAATGCAGATTTTAGAATTTAGAATGCAAAATTACATTTTTTTATACTTTTGCATCCATGTTAGGAAAAATAAAATACACATTGTCCATTCTCGGATTGCTCCTTTTCGCCCGATGCGCCAACATGGTGACCCCTACGGGTGGGGCCAAGGACATCACGCCTCCCAAAGTCACCGAAGCGGTACCTGAGAATCGAAGCACTGGCTTTGATGGAAAGAAGATCGAGCTCAGTTTCGACGAATACATCACCTTGGAAAATGCCAACCAAAACGTGCTCTTCTCCCCGCCCCTGAAGGAGAAACCCGACATCAAGCTAAGCAACAAGACCGTGGTGATCAAGCTCAAGGAACCCTTGGAGCCAAACACGACCTATACCATCGGTTTCGGAAATGCCATCAAAGACCTACATGAGGGCAACGTCTTTAACGATTATGTTTACAGCTTCTCAACGGGAGAGGTGCTCGACACCTTATCAATTACTGGAAAAGTGTTGGATGCGGAAAGCAAAAAACCGGTAGAGGACCTCTTCGTCGGACTATACAGTCAGGAGGGCGACAGCCTTTTCTTCCAGCCCACACTACGTCAGCCGGATTACATCACCAAGACCGACAAAGAGGGGCGATTTGCCCTCAACGGATTGCCCGAGCAGTCATTCCTGATCTTCGCCTTGAAAGACGTGAACTCGAACTTGTATTACGACATGCCCAACGAGATGGTTGCCTTCCTCGACACGCTCATCACAACAACTCCCGATACAGCTAGTGCAAAACACTCAGAACTAATACTTTACGCTTTTACCGAGATGGACACCACCCAAATGCTTTTGGAAAAGAAATTGGTGGAAGAGGGATTGCTACGATTTGTGTTTCGGCATCCTGCCAGAGCGGTCAGCATTGAGACTCCAGACCTCTTGCCCGACACGTTTCAGATCGTCAAGGTATGGTCGGCAACCGACGACACCTTATGGTGGTATTTCACCCCGAATGTCATCGACAGTCTAAGGGTCAACATCCAATATGACACCCTTATCAACGATAGCACTCGCTACAGTCTGAAATACCGGGAGTCAACACAACGGAGAAGAAGCGCTCCTAAAAAACTGAAAGTCAGCAACAACCTAAAAAACAACCTGTTGATGCCCGATGAAGACTTTCTATTGAAGTTTTCTGAGCCTGTGACCAGTGATACGATTCGGGTGAACGACATGGTGTTTGAGAAGGTTGATGACCAGAGAATGGATTTTCGGTTAAAGAAAACGATACACGACACGGCAAGTTATTCTGTAAATATCACCGATTCAGTATTTTATAGCCTTCGAGGCTACACCAATGATTCCATTCACGTCAACTTCAAGAGGGCCACGGAGAAAGACATTGGAAACATTTTTATCACGGTGGTGCCTCCGTCCAACACCCAGTTAGTCATCCAATTGAAGGACAGTCGTGGAGCAGTTGTTGACACTTGTGTTATCGACCAGGAACGTCGAGTGGAATTCAAGCGTTTGTCACCTGAGAAATACAAGCTCAGTGCGATCATCGACAAGGACCGGGACGGGAAATGGAGCAGTGGGAACTTCCATCGGGGGTTTCTTCCAGAGACTGTGGTGGACTATAAGGACGAGTTGGATTTGAAGCCAGGTTGGGACATTGATTTGGAAGAGGCTTGGGTTTTTTAAAAAACATTATTTTTTATTAAAAAAAACAAGTTTAAGCGAAGCGAAAAACTTTTTTTGTATCTTTGTCAGTCATAATCCAAACAGAAATTGAATAAAGAACGATAAAACTATCGATATTAATGCATTAATTTATCAAATTATTAACTAAATTCAATCTTTTATGAAAAGAAAAGTATTTTCTTTGCTCGTATTGTGCTTGTTTGCCTTCCTAGGCTTGGCGAACGCACAATCCTCGGGAACGGTTAGTGCCAATCCCGATCCGATTGATCTTGGTTATCGCCCATTAGGTGCGTGGATGCGTCCTTTCCAGGTGCAACTCACGGCCACGGGTGCTGCCCAGACGATCACCGCCATTGAGGCGGACAAAGACTTCTTTGTCATTGACGCCAACTTACCTTCAACGGTAAGTGCAACGGCTCCTTTCAACTTCACCGTGGATCATGGTGAGGCTGCTGAGGGTCCCGTCAAAGGCAATTTGGTCGCCATGACGGAAAGCCGCAAGGCTTACATCTTTGACATCCAAGCTGTGGCTTACAGCCCGATTGCTGCTGATGTCACTGAGACTGCACCTACGATTACGTTGCCTTTCACGGCCACCGTGGGTGAGAACATCTACGACAACTACTTGCTGCCTGGCGACCTCGCCGATGGTAAGGATGTGGTTTACAAGATGAACATCACTGATGACATTCTCTTCAACGCTTACGTTGAGGGTGAGAATGGCAAAGTCGCCCTGTATCAGGAAGATTTTGCTGGTGAGCCAGGTCCTGGTGCTACCAACAACTACACCGGTATTAATGTCGGTGGTGGCGGCGGTGGCCCATTCGAGGCTCAGGTTGGTTTTGGAACCAACACCTCCGGTTATGTTCCGGCCTACTATCTCTACAACTACTCCATCAGCCAACAGCTCTTCCTTGCTGACGAGTTGACGCTGGCCGGTGCTGCCGCTGGCAACATCAACAGCATCAGCTTCTACACCGAATCCACCTATGGTTATTTGATGAAGAACACCAGCATTTATATTGGCAACACCACTGCCGCTACGGTCACCGACCAAAGCCCCAGCATTGCCAATATGACCTTGGTTTACTCAGGTAATTATCAACAAGTGGTTGGTTGGAACGAGTTCGAGTTCAGCACTCCGTTTGCATGGGACGGTACCAGCAATGTGTTGGTGCTTTTCATCATGAACAACGGCAACTGGTCCAGCTCTATCGCATGGCAAACCCACAACCCTGGTTTCATGGCAAGCGCATACCAATACAGAGACGGTGATCCTTTCGATCCGGCAACCCCGGTTTCCATGTACACTTCATCGACGCTTCGTGCCAACACCATCTTCAAGGGTGTGGCTCGTTCGGCTTCTCCAATGAATGTCAACATCACCGATATGACCTTGACTCCTGGTGTGTATTATCTCGCCGCTTCTTCAACGAGCGATGAATTCACCGTCAATGTCAACACCGATGAGCTTCCTGTTCCGGAACCGGCCTACAATCCTTATCCTGCTGACGGCGATGTGGACATCACCACTCCTGTGACCCTCACTTGGAACTTCGGTAACTACACCACCGCTTATCGTCTGCTCCTCGGCACCACCTATCCTCCGACTGAGGTTGTGGTTGACTGGACAAACGAGTTGGCCAACGGCTACTACACTGGCGAACTCATCAACAACAAGAACTACTTCTGGAGAGTTGATGAGAAGAACACCAACGGCATCACCGAAGGTGAAGTTTGGGGATTCACCACCACGTTGAACATCCCGACCGGCCTTGCTGCTGTTGACGAGAAGATTTATGTCGGCGACGACCTGCAACTCTATTGGGATCAAGTCGAAGACCGTTCATACAGAGGCTACAACGTGTATCAAGATGGTGTGAAGATCAACACCGAATTGGTCACCACAACCGAATACACCGTTAGCGGACTTACCTATAACACTGATGCTGGTTATGTCTTCAACGTGACCGCCGTCTATGATGAAGGTGAATCCAACTTCTCGAGCGACCTGATCGCTTTCGTGTCGGGCAACGGCACCATCAGCGGTAAAGTCACTGAGGTTGACGGTACCACCGGCATCGCTGGTGCCGACATCGTGTTCGAAGGTCTTGATGAGTTCTTGCGTCCTGCCACTTATACCTTCACCACGGGTGCCAACGGTACTTACACCGGCGCCATGAAGAAAGGTACCTATAATGGCATCGCTATGAAGGAAGGTTATCAAGGTGCTGAATATGAAGGTGAAGTCACCATCAACTACAACACGACCACTCCGAACATCAACTTCATCCTGAAAGAGATATGGTATCCGCTTGGTGAAGTCATCGCTGAAGAAGTCGATGAGAACCAAGTGAAAGTTTACTGGAGCGCCAACATCATGAGCGAAATCATCGAGAGCTTCGAGACTGGCGACTTCAGCGCATTCGACTGGGTCAACGACGCTGCCCATCCTTGGGTGATCACTACCACCAACCCCTACGATGGAGAGTACTGCGTCAGAAGTGGCAACCAAGATGTCAACTCCTCCTCTTCTGTTTTGCAAGTCAGCGTTGAAATCAACCGCGACGGTTTGATGAGCTTCTACGGAAAAGCTTCATCTGAGCAGAACTGGGACTATGGTTACTTCTACATTGACGGCACCCAGAAGGCTTCCTTCACCGGCGCTGGCAACTGGGTGAAGAAAGAGTATCCTATCACCGCTGGTGTTCACACCTTCAAGTGGGAATACACCAAGGACGGCAGCTTGAGTGCCAACGACGACTGCTTGTATATTGACTACATCAGCTTCATCCATGATGCTGAACCCGTCGTTCCGGATGGACCTGGCACTTGGTATTACTATGACAATGGTGTCAACGAAGACGCTATCGGTACTGGTGGCGGCAACTTCTCATGGGCTGTCATGTTCCCTGCTGGTTCCTACACTGGCACCGCTGTGACCAAGGTTTCCGCTTTTGACTACATGGCTATGGACGGAACGGTCACCATCTACAACGATGGCGCTACTGCTCCTGCTTCACCAGTCGGAACCAGAGACGTCAGCTTCGAAGGCAGTGAAGATTTCGTTGAATTCCCATTCTCTTCACCAGTAGCTATCGATGCTTCCAAGAACCTCTGGGTGGTGTTCTACAATGGTAGCGGTGCCACTTACCCCGCCGCTGTTTGCACCAACACTGGCGATGCTAACGGTCGTTGGGTCTCCATTGATGGCGTAGTTTGGGAAGACATGGCTACATATAGTTTGGACTACACCTTCATGATTCGTGCTTTCGTGAGCACGGGTGCCAAGGGTGAAGTTCAAGAAATCACGCTCAACAACCAACCTCACACGGGTGGTACCCTCGCTGCCGCTGGCGTTGCCAAGGCTAACAACACCCGTGCCTTCGACCACTACAACATCTATCGTACCACTTGCGACGACATGACTGGCGAGAACGCTGAGTTCCTCGGCAGCATCAACGACACCATCTACCTCGACAACGACTGGGCTTCACTCGAACCTGGTGTTTACAAGTGGGGCGTCAGCAAGTTCTACCAAGGCAACCGTAGCAACCGTGTGGTTTACGACTTCGAAAGCAACTTGAGCGGATGGACTACCATCGATGCCAACAATGACGGTATCACATGGTGCGACCTCCCAGGCATCAACAACTACACCAGCTACTATGTTGGTATGACTCTCGACTGGTACCATGGCGGTTCCAACGCTGCCATCAGCGGCTCCTACATCAATGGTATTGGTGCCCTCAACCCAGACGAGTACTTGGTGTCACCTCAAACGAGCATCAGCAATGGTACCACTATCTCATTCTGGACTGCTGCCTGCGACCCGAGCTATGCAGCCGATCACTTCGGTGTGTTCGTCTCCACGGGTAGCGCTACCAACCCGTCCGACTTCGTCTCTGTCCAAGAATGGACGCTGACTGGCAAGTCAAGCAGAGCTGGTAAATCTCCCGCTTCACGTGAAGGCAGAGGCGACAGAATTGGTACTTGGTACAACTACACCGTTGACCTGAGTGCTTATGCCGGACAGAATGTCTATATCGCATTCCGTCACTTCAACTGCTACGACCAGTACATCATGTGCATCGACGACGTCACCATCAATGCTGAAGGCGGCGACACTCCAGTTGATCCTCCGGTTAATCCGACCGAAACCATCGCTTGGGACTTCGAAAGCAACTTGAGCGGATGGTCCACCATCGATGCTAACAATGACGGTTACACTTGGTGCGACCTCCCAGGCATCAACAACTACACTGATTACTATGTTGGTATGACTCTCGACTGGTACCATGGCGGTTCCAACGCTGCCATCAGCGGCTCCTACATCAATGGTATTGGTGCCCTCAGCCCAGACGATTACCTGGTGTCACCTCAAGTGACTATCGGCAATGGTGCTACCTTCTCATTCTGGACCGCTGCCTGCGACCCGAGCTATCCAGCCGATCACTTCGGCGTGTTCGTCTCCACCGGTAGCGCCACCAACCCGGCTGACTTCGTCTCTGTCCAAGAATGGACGCTGACTGGCAAGTCAACCAGAGCTGGCAAGGCTCCTGCCTCACGCGATGGCAAGGGCAACAGAATCGGTACTTGGTATCACTACAGCGTTGACCTGAGCGCCTATGCAGGACAGCAGGCTTACATCGCCTTCCGTCACTTCAACTGCTACGACCAGTACATCATGTGCATCGACGATGCTGAACTGACTGGCAGCGGTGATCCTGTTCCTCCAACTCCAGGTGCTAACGTCCGTGGCGTTGAAATCTTCCGCGATGGCGTTTGGATCGCTGAAGTTGCAGCTCCTGCTCAGACCTACACCGACATCAATCCTGGTGAGGTTGATGAGTATGAAATCCGCGTGGTCTATAACGGCAACATGGAAGACTACTCACACTACACCATGTCCTGCCCGCAGGTCTGCGTGCCTGAAGTCAATGAGTGCCTCGCTCCTGAAAACCTCACTGGTAGCTACGAATACTTCAACAATGAATACTTCGGCGCTATGATCAACTGGAACTACAGTGGTGAAGTCAATGCTGGTTGGTATCAGTATGATGATGGTGCTTACGGTACCAGCGTTGGTGCTGGAGCAGCGTTCAAGTGGGCCGTCATGTTCCCCGCTGGAAGCTACACAGGTACTTCAGTTACCAAGGTCAGCACTATGGATATGTTGAGCTCTGGCGTGATGAATGGCTCGGTGACCATCTATTCAGGTGGTGCTAATGCTCCTCAAACTGAACTTGCAAGCATGCCTATCCAATTCACTGGAACTGGTGAGGATGTTGAGTATGTGTTTGCTGAGCCTGTGGCTATTGATCCTACTCAAAACCTCTGGGTGGTCTTCAGCAATGATGACAACACTGGTTATCCGGCCACTGCAAGTGCTGATATCACTGGCGATCCTAACGGTCGTTGGGTGTCACTCGGCTCCTGGACAGATCTTGCCTCTGCTGGTCTCCCAGGTTATTGCTGGCTCATCCACACCTACATCACTGACGGTATTGCCTTCAACGTCTATCGTAACAATGAGCTCATCGCCACCGTTCCTTACAGCGGTGAAGTGAATACCTACTTCGATGAAGTCGCTATCGGCAACTATCAGTACCAAGTGACCGCTGTCACTGGCGACTGCGAATCCGACTTCGCTCTGACTCCTGACCTGAGCCAGAACTACGTCGAGATTGCCGTCACCAGCGTGGCTGAAGTCACCGACACCCGCATCTATCCTAACCCGACCACTGGCAACGTGACCATCGAAGCCGCCGGCATGAACCACATCACTGTGGTCAACACCCTCGGCCAAGTCCTCTACGATGCCAATGTCAATGGTGATCAAATGACCATGAACCTCGGCCAATTCAAGGCTGGTGTTTACATGCTCCGCATCACCACTGAAGAAGGTGTTAGCGTTAGCCGCGTGACCGTTACCAAATAAAGGTAAACGTCAATAAACAAGAAAGGGTGGTCAATCGACCACCCTTTTTTTTGTCCTTGTTTTTAATCAACTGACAACGGGGTGAACTCGAATCGAGTCACATCAAACAAGCCCTGGTCGCTCATCTTCAACTCGGGAATCACCAACAGCGCCATGAATGAGAGCGTCATGAAGGGACTTGTCAAAGTGCATCCGAATTCATGGGCCAACCGGTCGGCTCGCTCATAATCCTCCGCTACACGAGTACCCTCCTCCAAACTCATCAACCCAGCGATGGGCAAAGGCAGCAAAGCAAACTCCGTCTCGCTGCATGCAACCATACCACCACGGGTAAGGACCAGCATGTTGATGGCTCGGGCAATATCCTCATCGGAGCAACCCACCGCAACGATATTATGACTGTCGTGGGAAACCGATGTGGCAATGGCCCCCCGTTTCAAACCAAAATGGTTGATGAACCCAATAGCTGGTTTCGATGGGGTATAACGGTTCAAGACCACGACTTTCAAGATGTCACGAGTGGTATCACTCACCACGTTACCGTCAACAATCTTTGGGGCCGCATTGATGGTATTCGTAATCAGACTTCCTTCCATGCAGGAGATGACCTTTATTCTCGTTCCTTTAGGCATTAGCGCAAGGTCTTTGGCCGTGATAGGCGTGGCATGGAAACAGTTGCACGACTCTTCCTTGCGATAGGGCATGCACGAACGCCCACGCTCAGCCACCAAACGACCTTTGACATAGGTTTGCAGCACATTGAAATCATGGATGCTGTCCACCACGATGAAGTCAGCGTCGTCGCCAGGTTGCAATAAACCCACATCCAGATGATAATGTCTGACAGCATTCAAGGAGGCGACACGAAGCACATCCAACAGCTTGTAGCCTTTCTGCAAAGCTCGTTTCACAAGGAGGTTGATATGTCCTTTGACCAAGTCGTTGGGGTGCATGTCGTCGGAACAAAACATCAGCATATCGGGATAGCTGGCCATCAGCGGTATCAAGGCATCGAAGTTTTTGGCAGCGCTACCCTCACGAATCAAGATATGCATTCCTTTTTTTATCTTCTCTTCAGCATCATCGATGGCATAACACTCATGGTCGGTACTGATGCCGGCACCGATGTACTTTTCCATATCGGCACCTTGCACCATAGGTGCATGTCCATCAATAGGTTTTCCCAGGTCATGGGCTGCTTTCAGTTTTTTCATCACTTCGGGGTCATCGGCCAGCACACCTGGATAGTTCATCATCTCTGAAAGATAATAGATGTCGTCGCGGGCCATCAGCTCAGCGATGGTATCCGCATCGATGGTGGCACCCGAGGTTTCGAACGGTGTAGCCGGGACACAGCTCGGAGCTCCGAAGAAGAACTTGAAATGGCAGCGTTTCCCGTTATTGATCATATAGTCAATCCCTTCAACCCCCATCACATTGGCAATCTCATGGGGATCACTCACGGTAGCCACGGTTCCGTGACACACAGCCATCCTGGCGAATTCCGTGGGAGGCACCATGGAGCTCTCGATGTGGATATGGGCATCAATCAAGCCTGGAAGGATGAAATGGGGCTCAGCCGTGTCCAATTCTTTGATTTCAACGATTTTGCCATCATTGACGAAGACCTGGCCGGGGAAGATACGGGAATGGATCAGATCGACGATCTGTCCGTTCAGGGAAAAGGAATTGTCGTTCATGAGTCAGAATAATTTATCCTTGCAAAGATAGCTATTCTTGTTCAAATCCGTATTTTTGCAAAAAATAGAAATGCCATGAACACTGAACCCCTCTACCCTGTCATCCGCCTCCGCAGAGGCAAAGACGATGCTGTGCGTCGTTTCCATCCTTGGATCTTCTCTGGCGCCATCGAAAATGGTCCTGAAGGACTCCAGGCAGGCGACACCGTGACGGTGACCGACTACGAAGGCGAGATCCTCGGCACCGGTTTCTGTGAACCCGACAGCATCGCCGTCAAGATGCTGAGTTTTGAGAACCGAAAGATTGACGAATGGTTTTTCTTGGAAAAGATCACCAAGGCCTTCGAGTTGCGTAAAGCCATGGGCTTGGTCGGTAACCCTCACACCAACGGTTACCGACTGATCCACTCCGAGGGCGACGGGCTTGCGGGTCTCATCATCGATGTGTATAACCACACCGCCGTAGTTCAGGCCCAGACCGAAGGGATGATCCTTCATCTGAAAGAGATTGTCCGCGCCTTGAAGTTGACCCCGGAACTGGGGCTGCAAGCTATCTATAACAAGAGTGCCGAGGCCATGCAACGGATGGGCAAGGACGATGTCATCGAAGATGGCTATCTCTTCGGAAGCAAAACCGACGAGTATGTGCTAGAAAATGACAGCAAGTTCTTGGTTGACTGGGAAAACGGACAGAAGACCGGTTTCTTTTTAGACCAACGCGACAACAGAGAGTTAGTCCGTCAAATGGCCTCAGGTAAGAAGGTGCTCAACGCTTTTGGCTATACTGGAGGGTTCACCATCACCGCACTGAGAGGGGGAGCCAAAAGCGTGGTCACCGTTGACACCTCGAAAAAGGCCTTGATGACCGCTGAAGCCAACATCGAATTGAACGGTTTCTCCAAAGAGGAAAACCCTTGCATCGCCGATGACATGAAAGACTATATTAATAAGGTGCAGGATGGGGAGTTCGACCTGATGATTCTCGACCCGCCCGCCTTCGCCAAGAGGCATCATGACCGGCATCGCGGATTACAGGGCTACCGTTTCATCAATGCCGAGGCCATCAAGAAGATTTCCAAAGGAGGGTTGCTGTTCACTTTCAGCTGCTCACAAGCCGTTGACAAGGCGACATTCCAAGGCATCGTCACCGCTGCAGCCATCGAAGCAGGACGCAATGTGAGAATCCTCCACCAGCTCTCACAGCCAGCGGATCATCCCATCAACATCTTCCATCCGGAAGGAGCCTATCTGAAAGGCTTAGTGCTGTTCGTTGAGTGATTCGTGTGAAAAGAACGAACCCGGCCTACGTGACCGATAACCATTCTTTTTCGGTGAAGCTGATCTGGTGTTCTTCGATTTGCTATCATCAATACGCTTCAAGACACCACGTTCTTCCTCATTTAACTGATATTCGTTCGTGTAAATGAGGGTGGTCTCATCCAACCGTTCCAACTTAAGCATGAAGGTCTCGGCCACTGATGTGTTGACAAAAACGGCCGGGATGCTTTCCTCGTAGTAGTAAGTGAATGGTGTGACGACCGTAGTGTCAGGATTGACAATGGTATCATAGGTCACAGGATTGGTGCTTACCTTGACAAAGAACGTATCTTGATCGTGGTCACGCCATTCCCCTTGTTTGTTTTCTTTAAAAATCAGCTCGATGCCGTTGTCAAAATCTCCAGGGGTATATTCCCAGGTAACAATCGTATTGTCGATGGGATTGCCATAATAGTCGATGTTATAATACTCGATGCGCTCGACACCCCACATGCCGATCAATTGTGATTCCTTGGATTTCTTACAGGAAGCCACACCGATGATCATCGCCATGGCTACGATAATGAAAGAGATACGTTTCATAATTCCGATATACATTATTAATTGATGATTTTTCTCAAGTAAAAATTCTCATAGAAAGGCTTCGACTCCGAAACCTCGTTGATCCACTCCACATTAAGCACTGAGTCGTTGAGGGTGAGAATGTCGAAACGGCCCTCGTTCTCGTCAAGGTAAAGGCTCCCATAGAGTGCGTATAGCCAAGTACTGCCGTGAACTACGATCTGCTGTTGTTCTTGATCAAGTTCATAGGTGCATGAAAAATCCTTGATGAAGGCAGGGCTGTCGTTGAGTCGAAGCCTACCCGTACCATCCAAACGGAACCACAGCTCATAGCCGTGACCCTCTCCAACTTCATAACGAAGGGTGTCCCACTTCTCCGATCCGTCGTTGCGAGTACGGCAGCTGATATACGTTTCACATCCCCAATGGCCACAGAGTATGGCGAGCTCATCCTTGTTTTTACGGCACGATGCGAAGGTTGCAATTACCGCCAAAGCAATAATAATCCAATGGAATTTTCTCATAATCATTAATTCACGGCAAAAATAGATAATATTTCAAATCCCGTGCCAGTTTTTTCACTCATTTTTAGAGATTTGTTACATTTGCATCAGAATTTAAGCTTATGAAAACCCGCTACTCGCTTCTTTTTTTCCTATTATGGTTTGGTATTAACCTTCAGGCACAGGATACTCTCACCGTGATGCAATACAACTTGCTCTATTACGGCAACTACAACAGCGCTTATGCTGGGTGTAACGAATCGACCAATAACACCCAGATGAAGGATGAATGTATCCAAACCATCCTAAACCATGTGAAACCCGACATCTTGACGGTCAACGAGTTTGGTGCGACACAAACCATCTTGGATAATTTCATTCGCCATAACCTCAATATCAATGGCGCGACCTATTGGGAGTCAGACGACATCATCAACTACCACAACAGCGACATTATCAACCACATTTTTTTCGACTCCAGGAAAATGGGACTGAAGCGTCACGCCGTCATCCGCACTGCTATTCGCGACATCGATGCTTATGAGATGTATTTCAAGACGGCGGGGCTGGCAGCCGGTGACACTACCAAACTGGTGTGTGTGGTGGCTCACCTAAAAGCCGGCAACACCAGCACGGACGAAGGCAAAAGAAGGGCCATGGTGCAAAATGCCATGGATTTTATCGATGAGAACTATCCCAACGACAACGTGCTGATTATGGGTGACTTCAACATGTATTCGTCCTCCGAATCAGCATATCGGCTGATGACCCAGAACTATTACAACCACGATATCTTGTTTGTCGATCCACTGTATCATGTTGGTGGTGTAGGCAACTGGCATAACAATAGTCAGTATGCCCCGTACCACACCCAGGCAACCGCAGCGTCAACCAATAACCCATGTCGCACAGGTGGGGGATTGGACGACCGTTTCGACATGATCCTGATGTCGGATGAGATTTACATGGGTTTCAACCGCATTCGTTATCTGGACAACTCCTATATGGCCGTGGGAAATGACGGCAACCATCACAACCGGTCGGTCAATGAAGGATACAACAGCGCAGTTCCTGCAGAGGTGGCCGATGCCCTCTTTAACAGTTCCGATCACCTTCCCATCACAATGAAGATGCAGGTCTATCCTGGGTTTGGGGTAAATGAACTACCGTTGGAGTGTTTACAGGCAACCGTTTCTCCCAATCCAATTACCGACAAGGCCAGGATCAGCTTCTTTAACCCAAGGGAAAGCCAACTTCGCATGGAAATCCTTAACCTTCAGGGACAAACCGTCATGCTGCAGGAAGTCCATGCTGAACAAGGCTCTCAGCAGATGGAATGGACACTTCAAGATCTTACTCCAGGCTTCTATCTGATTCGTCTCACCAGCAACGAAGGCTGGCAACAAACACTGAAGGTGGTTAAAAGATAGTTTTAACAAAAACGCATTTTCCTCAATCTCAATGTGTTAAGATTTCCAAGCCGTTCTCGGTCATAAGGAAAGTGTGTTCCCATTGGGCGGAAGGCAACTCATCTTCAGTGATCACGGTCCAGCCGTCAGCACTGTCGATAAACACCTTCCATGTACCCATGTTGATCATCGGCTCGATGGTAAACACCATACCGGGGACCAACAACATGCCTGTACCCTTCTTGCCAAAATGAAGCACTTCGGGATCGTCATGGAACTTCAAGCCCACACCATGTCCACAGAGGTCACGCACCACGCTGAAGCCATTTTTATGGGCATGTTTCTCGATGGCATTGCCAATGTCACCCACAAAGCCGAAAGGTTTGGCGGCCTCCATGCCCACATAAAGACACTCTTTGGCTACGTCAACCAGCTTTTGTTTACGCGGTGTGGTCTCGCCAATGACATACATTCGCGAGGCATCGGCATAATACCCGTCAAGAATGGTGGTGCAGTCCACGTTGATGATGTCGCCTTCTTTCAGAATCTCCTTGGCTGAAGGGATGCCGTGGCACACCACCTCGTTGATGGAAGTGCATACGCTTTTGGGGTAGCCCTCATAGCCTAAGGTGGCTGGGATGGCTCCATGTTCTATGGTGTAGTTATGGACGAGCTCGTCGATCTCAAGCGTACTCATCCCTGCGTGGATCTTCTCACCCACCAAATCAAGGATGGCCGTGTTGATGACGCCACTGCGCTTGATGCCCTCAATCTCCTCTGGAGTTCGTATCAACGTCCGTTTCGGCACCAAGGCCCCACGAGCCTCTATCGCCATCACCCTACGATCCAATGCTGTAGGTTCCACACCTGCAGGAACACGCCATCTTTTTCTTTTATTAAACATCGTTCTTTTTATTTTTTGGTTAATCTAATTCGTTTATTTCGCAATCACAATGCCCAACTCACGGTTAATCTGCACTCGAAAGTCATCCCAATGCTTCTTCTTTTTTAGAAGAAGCATTTGATTGTCAATATCTCGTTCTTCTTTTAACTGATTTTCAATTTCCTTTAGTTGGCCATCAATAATCAAGTCTTTGTAACGCAACACGGCATATTTGACTGCTTTCCGCAGCATGTCCTCTTCTTTTTTCACGAAGATTCCATGACGATCCCAGCAATCAAGTTTATAAGGAGTGGTCAGCAAGTCAATCGCCAACTTCGACACCTGTTCATCCTCGTTGGTGATAAAATACTGATCGTCAGGAAGATTACCTGAATCGATGGCCTTGTCATAGACATTGAAAATCTTACGGTTGACGGGGTCATTGAAGACAATCTCATCATTGATCAAGTCATCGATGATCAGCTGTGCCACCGAGACTTGTTCTTCCACTTCGTGCCCATCTTCGTCCACTCGGGTGTCGATCAGCTTGACTTGACCATAGACCAGCAGCAGTTTGACCAGTTCGCGTTCTTGGTAAAAGCCCGGAGGCAAGTTCTCATCTTCGGACTTGGTTTGAGGTTGAGTCACCACGGGTTCATCGGGGATCACCTCACCTTCCACACCGAGTGACTTCTTGAACTTAGCTCGAAGCAGCTTGTTGAGTTCCATCATCAGCGTCTCCTCGGGCATGTCAAGCAGGAGGCTTGACTCCTTGACGTAGGCGATACGGAAGATCGAATCGGGCACTACGGAGATGGTCTCGACGATAGTACGGACCACTTGGCCTTTCTTGATAGGGTCGTTAGCGGCATCTTTCAGCAACAGCTCCGTCTTGAATCGGATGAAGTCCTTGGCGTTGTCTTTCAGATAACGAGTCACCTCGTCGCTAGGATAGGCTTTGCCAAACGAGTCGGGGTCGTGTTCGGGAGGCAGCACCACCACGCGTACATTCATCCCTTCGGCAAGGATCATGTCTGTCCCTCGGAGAGCGGCGTGGATGCCTGCGTCGTCACCATCATAGAGCATGGTGATGTTCTTTGTATAACGTTTGATCAGCCGTATCTGTTCGATGGTCAACGAGGTACCCGAGCTGGCGACCACATTGGTAACGCCAAGCTGGTGCATTCGGAGCACATCGAAATAGCCCTCCACCAGGATGCATTCGTCTTGATTGACGATAGAGCTCTTAGCGAAGTAAATGCCATAGAGGGTTTCTTTCTTTTGGTAGATTTCCGACTCGGGTGAGTTTTGGTATTTGGCCAGTTTTTTTTCGGCATCCGATTTCAGGATACGTCCTCCAAAGCCGATGACCTTACCCGTCAGGTTATGTATGGGAAACATCACCCGGCCATGGTAACGGTCGTAATAGTCTCCGTTTTGTCGTTTGATGGAGAAACCCACACGTTCAAGGAATTCCGGATCGTAGCCATTGTCCTTGGCGTAGTTGGTGAAGGCCTCCCACTGGGAGGGGCTGTAGCCAAGGTGGAATTTCTCGATGATAGGGTTGAGGAAGCCCCGTTCGTGGAAGTAGTCCAATCCCACCGATTTCCCTTCGTCGGTATTCCACAAGGTGTCAACGAAATACTTATCGGCGAAGGCGTTGATGTTGAACATTTTCTCCCGTTCGGTCTGCGCCATCATCTCTTCGGGACTCAGTTCTTTTTCCTCTATTTGGATGTTGTATTTCTTGGCAAGATAGCGGAGGGCTTCGGGATAGGTGAAATGTTCATGCTCCATCAGGAACTTTGCCGAGTCGCCGGCTTTGCCACAGCCGAAGCACTTGAAGATGTTGCGCGCTGGGTTGACGTTAAACGACCCAGTTTTTTCGTTGTGGAAAGGGCATAGGCCGATGTAGTTCGCACCACGTTTCTTCAACGTGACGAACTCTCCGACCACTTCTTCAATACGTGCGGTCGAAAGAATCTGCTCTACGGTTTCTCTTGGGATCGGCATCGTTCATCTATGATGGCGCAAAATTAACAAATTCTTACTTCTTACTTCTAAATTCTTACCTCTAAAAATCAATGTGCTTCCAGCCAATTTTCACCCGTGTTGATTTCCACGATGATGGGCACCGAGAGCGGGAGTGCGTTAACCATCTTGTCATTCACGATGGTCTTCAGCTGTGAAAGTTCGTCGAGATGGGCATCGAACACCAATTCATCGTGGACTTGGAGGATCATCTTCGACTGCATTTTGAGTCGTTGCAATTCCCGATGGATGGCAATCATGGCGATTTTGATCATATCCGCAGAGCTTCCTTGGATGGGCGCGTTGATGGCGTTGCGTTCAGCGAAGTTGCGCACCGTGGCATTGGAGGCGTTAATGTCGCGCAGATACCGTCGTCGTCCCAAGATGGTCTCAGCATAACCTTTTTCTTTGGCCATGGCGATGGAGCGGTTCATGTATTCCTTGATGCCGGCATATTCTTCAAAGTATTTTTTGATGATTTCGGCGGCCTCCCCTCTCGAGATCTCCATACGTTCAGCCAATCCGAAAGCCGACATCCCATAGATGATGCCGAAGTTGACGGCCTTTGCTCGGCTCCGTTGTTCTTTGCTGACCTGATCGATTGGCACATGGAACACTTTGGCAGCAGTGGCGGCGTGGATGTCATGGCCGAGGTTGAAGTCTTGGATCATGGCCGGGTCACCGCTGAGATGGGCGATGATGCGCAGCTCTATCTGGGAGTAGTCGGCGGCCATCAGGGTATAGTCTTTGCTTCTCGGTACGAAGGCTCGACGGATCTCTCTGCCGTTGGCCGTCCGCACCGGAATGTTTTGAAGGTTGGGGTTGTTGGAACTCAGCCGTCCCGTAGCGGTCACCGCCTGGTTGAACGAAGTGTGGATGAGCCCATCGTTAGGGTTGATCAAGGCAGGAAGTGCATCGAGGTAAGTGGATTTCAGCTTGGTGTAGGAACGGTATTCGAGGATGGCATTGATGATTGGATGCTTACCCGTCAGCTTCTGAAGCACATCTTCACCGGTGGCATATTGTCCTGTTTTGGTCTTCTTGGCCTTGACGTCGAGCATCAGTTTCTCAAAGAGGACTTCGCCGAGCTGTTTTGGGGAGGCGATGTTGAAATTCACGCCAGCCATGGTGTGGATTTCGCTTTCCAACTGGCGGATATGTTGGCCAAACTCCTCGCTGATGGCATGCAGGTTGTCGCTATCGATCTTCACTCCATTCTCTTCCATGACGCTCAGCACGCTGACGAGGGGCATCTCGATGTCGTAGAAAAGCTTCTCCAGCCCGTTGTTCTTCAGCATGGGAAGGAAGCAATGATAGAGTTCTTGGATAACCTCTTCGTTTTCGTTGGGGTTCCAGAGATTGCCCATAGGCGAGATGGTCCGGTTGAGGTAGGTCTCAGAGAGGTTCTCCAGCTTATGAGGCTGTTCGGGTTCGATGAGGTAATGGGCTATCATCACGTCGAACAAAGTGCCTTGTAAACTGATTCCTCGTTTGCGCAAACCGGTAAGGACGGGTTTCAAGTTGTAGCCCACCTTCATGATGTCGGGGTTCCCGATACGAGCCTTTTGTTCTTCCCAGCGGGTTTCATCTGTGGTGATGACTAGGGTTTCTCTGGCATCAACGGGTTCGACGATGCTGGGAGCATTCTGGTTGGTTTTTCTCCCTTCGGTCGAAGAGCCTTCGGGGTGCTTCGCTTCGCTCGCAATGACGCTAAGCGTTGCCGGTGTTCCTCCAACCGGAGTAGGTGATCCCTCAGCATGAACGGCGTGGTCGTTAGCCGAAAACAAGGTAAGGGCGGGATCGTCATTGCGAGGAGCGGAGCGACGAAGCAATCCAACCTGAGCTGGATCAGGCTCTATAACCCCATAATCAGCAATGAATCGACGTTTGAAGGTGCGAAACTCGAGCTCGTCGAATAGTTCCAACAATGCTTCAACATTGGGTTGATGTATCCTCAGCCCTTCCTCGTCAAGTTGTACAGGAGCGTCGAGCATGATCGTGGCCAGGTGTTTCGACATCAATCCCTGTTGTGCGAAGTTGATCACGTTCTCTTTCTGTTTTCCCTTGAGTTCATCAGCGTGGGCGATAAGGTTTTCCAGGCTGCCATATTTTCCGACCAAGAGAGAGGCGTTCTTTTCGCCGATGCCCGGGATGCCCGGGATGTTGTCGGAGGCATCGCCCCAAAGGCCAAGGATGTCGATGAGCTGGGTGGGGTGTTCGATGCCATAGCGTTCACACACTTCTTTCGGCCCCCACACCTGTGCGGGAGCGCCGAACTTGGCTGGTTTATAGATGAGCACCTTGTCGGTGACCAGTTGTCCGAAGTCCTTGTCGGGGGTCATCATATAGGTGACAAAGCCTTGCTGTTCCGCTTGATGCGAGAGTGTGCCTATGACATCGTCGGCTTCATAGCCTTCGGCGGCATAGATGGGGATGTTGAAGCCTTGGATGAGCCTTATTATATAAGGTATGGAAGCCCTAAGGTCGTCGGGCATGGTTTCTCGGTTGGCTTTGTATTCTGTGTACTCTTGAGCGCGCACTGTTGGGGCCGCGAGATCGAAGGCCACGCCGAGATGTGTAGGTTTCTCATTACGAAGCACATCATAGAGGGTGTTAAGGAATCCCATGACTGCGGAGGTGTTCAAGCCTTTAGAATTGATGGCTGGGCGGCGGCTCAATGCAAAGAATGCTCTGTAAATCAATGCGTAAGCATCGAGAAGAAAAAGCTTTTTGGTGGGTTGTTCCATAGTATGATTTTTGGTGTAAAGATAAGAAAAATCCGAAAAAGTTGCATGGTATGCGAAAAATGCCTTATCTTTGCAGGATATTTTGAAAACGAGAGAGAATTTTTTTATTTTTTAATCAAAAATTAGAAAACTATGTCAGAAATCGAAAAACAAATTGTGCCTATTATTGCTGAAAAGTTAGGTGTAAACGAATCAGAAGTCACTTTAGACGCCAGTTTTACCAATGACTTGGGAGCCGACTCATTAGACACTGTTGAACTCATGCTGGATTTTGAAAAGAAGTTCGGCATTGCCATTCCGGACGATCAACAAGAGAACATCGTCACCGTTGGTGATGTGGTCCGTTTGATTGAAGAAGAACAGAAGAAGAATCAGGCATAATTCACAATTAAATCATGGAATTGAAACGAGTAGTCATTACTGGCTTAGGGGCCATTACACCCATTGGCAACAATTTCAAGGAGTTTTGGAATGGGTTGGTCCAAGGGAAGAATGGTGTAGGTGAGATTACTCGTTTCGATTCCACCAAATACAAGACGCATTTTGCTGCGGAGGTCAAGGACTACGATCCGTTGAATTATTTCGATCGGAAGGATGTTCGCAAATATGACCTTTACGCTCAGTTTGCGCTTGTCGCGGCTGAAGAAGCCATCAGCAACTCCCACATCACACCGGTGAACACCGATTTCGATGAGGTGGGAGTGATTTTGACCGCAGGCATTGGCGGCGTCACCCATTTCTACAACGAGGTGATGGAACATTCCAAGGGGGACGGTGTCCCACGTTTCAGCCCCTATTACATTCCCAAGATGATCTTGAACATCCCTGCTGGGGTGATCTCGATCCGTTATGGTTTCCGGGGGCCCAACTTTGCCACGGTTTCGGCTTGCGCCTCGTCGTCGCATGCCATCATCTCGGCTTTCGACCTGATCCGATACGGCAAAGTTTCGGTGGTGGTCGCTGGTGGTGCCGAAGCAGGCATCTGCGAGGCGGGCATTGGCGGGTTCAACGCCATGCATGCCTTATCGCTCCGCAACGATGACCCACTGACAGCTTCGAGGCCTTTCGACAAAAACCGTGACGGCTTCGTCATGGGCGAAGGTGGCGGCTGTGTCGTCCTCGAAGAGCTGGAACACGCCATCGGCAGAGGGGCCGACATCTACGCTGAGGTCGCTGGTGTCGGCATGTCGGGCGATGCTTATCACATCACCGCCCCGCATCCCGAAGGCTACGGCGCTTGCCTTAGCATGCAACGTGCCCTCACCGACGCTGGCATCGACAAGTCCGCGATCGAGCACATCAACACTCACGGCACCTCCACACCGCAAGGCGACATCGCCGAGGTCATCGCCATCCAAAAACTCTTTGGCGAAAGTGCACACAATATCAGCCTCAACTCCACCAAGTCCATGACCGGACACCTCCTGGGTGGAGCCGGAGCCGTCGAGGCCATCGCCTCCATATTGGCCCTCCACGAAGGCATCATTCCTCCTACCATCAACCATTTCGAGGATGACCCACAGATCGACAGCAACCTCGACTTTACCTTCAACAAGGCCAAGAAACGCGACATCCACTTTGCCATGACCAACGCCTTTGGCTTCGGTGGACACAACACCTCCATCCTTTTCAAGAAATACCCCGCTTAAGTCGTTTGTGCAATGAGTCTGAGAGATTATTTTGCACGCCCCAACTCCAAGGACAAAGCTTTGTCCGAATTCACTCATAACAACTTCGGCTTCTACCCCAGAAACATCACGTTGTATCAACTCGCCTTTACCCACAAATCCGCCTCTGAAGGCAACGTGGGTGGCTATCGATTGAGCAACGAACGACTCGAATACCTTGGCGATGCCGTGCTCAGCGCCGTCGTGGCCGACTACCTCTTCCGCCTCTTCCCTACCAAACCCGAAGGATTCCTCACTGAGATGCGCTCCCGCATCGTCAGCCGAGCCTCACTCAATAAACTCTCCCAAAAACTGGGTTTCGAACAAATGGTCCACTACACCCACGATGTCCATGCCAACTTTAAATCCTTGCTAGGCAATGCCTTCGAAGCTTTTGTGGGTGCCCTTTATCTCGACCGGGGCTACGAATTCACCAAGAAAATCCTCATCAACCGCATCATCAAGGTGCATATCGACCTCGAGCAGCTTGAGCAAACCGACGTCAACTTCAAGAGTAAGCTGCTTGAATGGTCGCAAAAAGAAAAACACCACGTGCTATTCAAAATCCTCAACGAGAAAAACAACAGCAAAGGGAAACTATATCACGTGGTCGTCATCATCGATGACAAAGAGTATGCCCAAGGATCCGACTACTCCATCAAAGGATCGGAACAACTGGCTGCCGAAAAAACCTGGAATATGCTTGTAGAACAACACATCATCAACCCCTCTAATCATGGCAGTCAAGAAAAACAAACTTAAAGTCGCCCCTTTCGACGACATCCATATCATCGGCATCAACAGCACACTCATCGACTATAAACTCGCCTACTATCTCAATGAGAAACAGAACTTTAACTTTGTGAGGCTCGATGACATCCTGCTCGATGAGCAGTTGCCTTATGCTTTTTTCTATTTCAACGCCGGCGAGAATCGTAACGCCTATAACCTAGTGTCGCTCAGGCACAAAGACCATCTCTGCATCAAACTCAACCCTCATATCGACTATCTGCTCGTCGTGCGCAATCACATCACCCCCGATCGTTTGGCCCTTTTGGTGCGCAACCTCCGCGAAATCAAAGAGGTAACCTACGCCTATACCATGGAACTCAGCCGCACCCCGGACATCGACGTCCTGCTGGAACGCATCGAGATGCACGAACGCCATTGTCTTGAAGAACAAAACCACTAAACGATGAACAACCGGTTTCCAAAAAACATACTATCGCTCAACAGCTTTTGGGGTCACGTCGTGGGACTTCCCCTATTTGTGCTTGGACTACTCCTACTCTTCTATCCTTTCGCCTTCAAAGACTACGAGATCACCTTCTCAAGGTATTCTTTCCATATCACCATGGCCGCCAGTATCATCTTGGTAGTGATGCTGATTTCTCGTCTGACCTTGATGCTCATCAACAGAAAGAATCCCATTAAACCTCGACTGTATTTCATTGCCTGCTTCTTCGAAGTTGTGTTTTCTTCTGGGTTTACTGGACTTTATCTGTGGTTGTTTTCCCATAAAATCGCCGCTTTTTTCACCTATTTCGGCTACGCCATGGTCTATCTTGCAGTGGCCATGATAATTCCTTATTTTATTCTATATCAACATTTTACAATAATAGAAAGAGATGAGGAACTAGAAAATGCAGGCAATCTCTCCTTGAACGAGAAAATCCGGTTCATGGACGAGCGCGGCAACGTGAAACTCATCGTGGCCCAAGCTTCCATCCTTTATATCCAATCTGATGAGAACTACCTCCGCATCTATTATATGGATGAGGGCAAGATTAACAGTTACCTGCTTCGCAGTTCGATGAAGCGCGTAGAGGACATGTGTGCTAAAAATGGGCTCATACGCTGCCACCGGTCTTATTTTGTAAATAAGAACCGGGTGCAGCTTTTACAGAAGGAAAAGGATTTCACCTACGCCATTCTCGACGTTCCGAATGCAGCTCATATCCCTGTCAGCAAGAACTATTACGAACAGGTTGCCGCTATTCTCTAGGTGAAAAATTACCTTTCAATTTTCAATTATCCTACGTGGATATTGTCTTTCACCAGTTTCATGATCTTCTCGGTGTCGTTACCTAATTCCTTACGGAGGTTGGCATCCTTGAAGTCACTGAGGAACTTGATCATATAATCGATGATGGCATCGGAGAACACACCCTTGTCGGTATAGATCTTACGGTCTTTCTTGAGTTCCTTGGCGGCAGCCACGCAGCTATCGGGCAGTTGTTCGAGGGCTTCTTGCACTTTCTTGTTCTTGGCGTCGTGGATGTTGACACCGAGACCGACGTAGGTCTTCTCAGCCACCTCAAGGGCGTTGGGCATTTCGAAGCCGTGACGGGCGGCGGCGCAAAGGGCGGCCATCAGCAGATACATGTCGGCGCAACCATCGGAAGCACGCCATTCAAAGGTCTGCTTGTCGCTGAAGTCGCGGTTCGACTTCTTCTCCATCGGGTTGCAGTCGGCCACCATGTCTTTGCCGTTGTTGATCCAGCCCAGCGGCACACGCACCAAGGCGCTACGGTTGCTGTACGACCAGCACAGTGAAGTCGGAGCTTCCTGATGGGGCACCAAGCGCATGAATGACAGCGGGTTCGGGTTGCCAAAGGCGGGCAGCGAGGTACCGGCATCCATATAACCGGCGATGGCACGCTTGCCATAGTCGCTAAGTTCACCTTTTTCCACCATCACGCTCTTGCCGTTCTTCGTGAACTTGCAGTGGACGTGCATACCGGAACCGGCCTTGCCCACAGTGATCTTCGGAGCGAAGGTCAGCACCACGCCGTATTGGTAAGCCAGTTGGCGCATGATCCACTTGGCTACCACCAATTGGTCGGCAGCGTCCTCGATGTTGGTCGGCAGGAACTCGATCTCGTTCTGCTCGTAGATCTTACCATCATGGGTGAAGTTACCCACCTCGGAGTGACCGTATTTGATCAAACCACCGGCTTGGGCGATGAGGCGCATGGCTTCGACGCGGTATTCGGTGAACTTGTTGAACGGGGCACTCTCGTGATAGCCACGTTGATCTGGAACTTCATAGATTTCTTCATCATCGGCGATGATGTAATATTCCAACTCGCCCATGGTCTGCATTTCGAGACCAGTGGTCTTCTTGAAGACCTGGTGGGCTTTGCGGAGGATGTACTCTGGGGAGCTTTCGAAAGGCTCGCCATCACGGTTATAGAACGAGCAGAGGATGTCGAGGGTAGGCACCTCTGAGAAGGGGTTGCGGAAAGCGGTCTTGTATTTCGGCACCACATAGAGGTCGCTCTTACCGGCCTCGATGAAGGGGAAGAGGCTGGAGCCATCGACACGCTCACCAGCGGAGAGGATGTTCTCCAGGTGCTCAGCGCTATGGATGACGAAGTTTAATGTTTTGAGTTTGCCGTCCCATCCACAGTAGTGGAAGTTGACGAATTCGATTTCATTTTCCTCGCAGTAGCGGATGATGTCGGCGCGGGTAAATTCAGCTGCCGGTTTCTGAAGATACTGAACCAGCAGGTTGGGGTTCATTGCAATGCGTTGATCCATTACGATATAATTAAAAATTTAGAATTTAGAGGTTTTATTGGGGAGGCAAAGATAATAAAAATAACAGGATGTTTCAGAAATATTTATAAATTTGCAAGGAAATCGGAAAAAGGACTATGAGCAACCAAGCAATGATACAGATTATCGTTGAATACTTCAAAACCCAACCCGTTTTGAAAGCATGGCTGTTTGGTTCATACGCCCGTGGTGAGGAAACCCCCGAGAGCGATGTTGATCTTCTTGTTGAGTTTGACCATAGTTCGCCTATCGGATTATTTACCTACGCTCAAATATGGAGAGAATTACAAGAGCGTCTTGGCTGTGATGTTGACCTTGTTGAGGAAGGCACTTTAAAGCCCTTCGCCGTGGAATCGGCAAACCGTGATAAAAAATTGGTTTATGAGAGAGCAAGCTAAGGATATTGACCGGTTATTTCATATTGAGGAGAGCATTGACCATGTAATGGATTTCCTTGAAGGGAAAACATTCGAGGAAATGAGTTCTAATGTAATGTGCTTTCACGCAGTAGTTTAAAACATCATGATCATTGGCGAGGCAGCCAATATGCTGACTAAGGAGTTCCGAGACGAACACCCCGAGGTGCCGTGGCGAAACATTATTGACATGCGTAATGTGTTGGTTCATGGTTATTACATAGCCAGCCCATTATTTATTTGGGAGACTTACACCAAAGACCTAGGCCCTCTTTTAGAACAAGTAAAACGGTATATTGCCGAACTACAGAAATAGATCTCAGCGTTCTTCAGGTTGATGGAAGAGGGTAGCCTTGGTCATCCCGTAATCAATCCCGTTACCGCTTCAGCATATTGAAATAAGCATCCAAGAGCTTTTGGGCACCGATGTAGGCGCTCATACGTTGGTTACGGACGTCATTTTCGATTAAGGGAAGGAGATCGTTGACCAGCTGGTTTTGATAGAAATCGGATTTCAAGGCAGATTCCATGGTGTCGATCATCATCTGGACATCTTGTTGGGAGCGTTTTTTCTGAAGGAAACCGTTCTCACGGATAGCTTGCACGTGATCATAGACCATTTGCCATACGGCATCGACGTTATAGCCTGTAAGGGAGGAGCAGGTAAGCACTTTGGTCTCTTGTCCCGACTCGGGCATGGGGAAGAGATGCAGGGCCGTGCGGCATTCGGCGGCGGCACGTTCGGCGCGCATCACATTATCACCATCGGCTTTGTTGACAGCAATGCCATCGGCCATCTCCATGATGCCTCGTTTGATGCCCTGAAGCTCGTCGCCGGCGCCACTGATGAGGATGAGCAAGAAGAAATCGACCATGGAATGCACGGCGGTCTCCGACTGTCCTACGCCTACAGTCTCGATGAAGATGGTATCGTAACCAGCAGCTTCACAGAGAATCACCGTCTCACGGGTTTTGCGCGCCACGCCGCCAAGGGTGCCTGCCGAGGCCGAGGGGCGGATGAAAGCATTGGGATGGACGGAAAGCTCCTCCATTCGGGTTTTATCACCCAAGATGGAACCTTTGGAACGTTGGCTGGAAGGGTCAATGGCGAGCACGGCCAGCTTGTGGTCGTTGCGGCAGAGGTACATACCCAAGGCCTCGATGAAAGTACTCTTTCCGGCACCTGGGACACCGGTGATACCCAGACGAAGGGCCTTACCCGAATGGGGCAAACAGGCTGCGATGATCTGTTGGGCAAGCTCCTGATGCTGGGGAAGGGCGCTCTCCACCAACGTTATGGCCTTGCTCAAGGCCACACGGTCGCCTTTCAAGATGCCATTTACATACCATTCCAGAGGCTGGAGTTCCTGCTTATTCCTGCGCAAACGCTCAAGAGCCTGGGGGTTGACTTGGATCGGGCCATTGACACCTTCGGTGACTTTTAAGTTGGATTCCCATTCATGTTCCTGATTCTCAAAATGTTCTATTTCCATACCCTCGTGTTGTTTTGAAAGGCAAAGATAATGTTTATAAAAGATTTTTTTTCGTGATTCGGTTTTTTTTTGTAACTTTGCATTGAAACTCTAATTGCGCACTATGACTAACAAGCATCGTGTACTATTTGTACACCAGGAAATCTTCCCCTATGTGCCGGAAACGCCGATGAGTGTGATCGGAAGAAACCTGCCACAACTGATACAGGAATTAGGAAAGGAGATCAGGATTTTCATGCCAAGATACGGCAACATCAACGAGCGGAGAAACCAGCTTCACGAAGTCATCCGTCTGTCGGGCATGAACCTCATCATCAACGACACGGACCACCCTCTTATCATTAAGGTGGCTTCGATACAGAAAGCGAGGATGCAGATTTATTTCATTGACAACGACGATTTCTTCACCAAGAGAAAATACATGCTTTATGATCATGGCGGTCATTTTTGTGAAGATAACGACGACCGCACTGTCTTTTTCAACCGTGGGGTCATTGAAACGGTACGCAAACTGAACTGGTCGCCCGACGTGATCCATTGCAGTGGATGGATGACGGCCATCATGCCCATTTTCATCAAGAGAGGCTTCAAAGACAACCCCTTGTTCAATGAGTCGAAAGTCGTCTTTACCATCAATGATGACGATTTCAAGGGATCGCTGAAGAGTGGTTTTGACAAAAAAGTGAAGCTTCCGGGCATCACCGTCAAGGATCTCAAATACTATAAAGAACCTACTTACGTTAATCTCATCAAAGCGGCCATTGACTACTCCGACGGCATCATCCTCGGCAGCGAGAAAATCAACCCTGAGGTGGCCGAATACCTCAAGTCGAGCGGCAAACCCATGCTGGAGTACCAAGGACCCGAGAATTACGCGGCGGCTTACAACGCCTTTTATGACACGATTTTAAGCAACTGACCTGTACATTGAAAACACATCTTTTTACCAGAAAAAGCCTGAAAGTGGTCCTGTTGATCACTTTGGGAATCCTGAGTTTCTCCTGCAAGAAAACCACCGAGTCGATCGGTAACGGCTTGCTGTCGGAAGGAGACCTCATGGGAGTTTATTATACCGACACCATCAGCATCGACTGCTACTCCACAAGTATCGATTCCATGCTCACCAAAGGCATGACCTCGGTGTTGGTAGGCAGCATCATGGATCCCGTCATGGGCTTGACCAACGCCAGCTTGCTGACCCAGCTGCATCTGTCATCCACCAACCAGCATTTTGGCGACAACCCCGTGGTGGACTCCGTGGTGCTTCAGTTGGCCTACAACGGCTATTTTGGCGATACCACCACCCTGCAAACCATCCACGTCTATGAACTCGCCGACTCGCTCAGCACCGTGGACAACTACTATCAGTTCAGCGACGTGGAAGTGCTGCCCACTGACTTAGCCAACGGCTACCAGTTCTACCCGAAGCCAAAGACTACCGGAACCATCCTCGGAATCGACACTCTGACGAATCCCGTGCTCCGAATCCCTCTGTCGAATAGCTTCGGAGAGAAACTCATCAGCGCCGACACCAGCGTGTATGCCACCCCTGAAGACTTCAAGCAATACGTCTATGGACTCAAGATTTGCTGTGAGAGCGTCAGCGAGGACGGAGCCATCTTGTCCTTCTACCCCACCAGCAATACCATCACCGTGCTTCAACTCTATTACCATGAGAACCCGGAAGCAGAGACTCGAATGAGATTCAACTACTACATCACCGCCGATGATGTGTATTTCAACCAATACACCCACGACTATACCTTGGGTTCTCCAGAGTTTGTGCAACAAGTCGTTGAAGGCGACACGATGTTAGGCCAACAGCAGGTCTATCTCCAGTCGATGGGTGGTGTCAGGGCCATGATCCGGTTCCCGCATCTCACCGAATGGAAAGCTCCCTCCGAGAACAGCCATATCATCATCAACGAGGCCAAGCTCATCCTGCCTAACTCGTCGTTGCTTCCTGACTCAAGCGTCTATCAAAGCATCAGCTCCTTGGCTTTGCTCAACATCAACGGAGATGGAACCACTTCGGTGTTGCCCGATTACTTCGAAGGTGCCAATTATTACGGAGGCTCTTACTCATCGACGAAAAAACAAGTGATGTTCCGCATCTCCGAGCACCTGCAAAAGATCGTGAAGGGCGAGCAGTCCAACCACGGCATGTACCTCTCCATCACCGGAGCCTCCTACAACGCCCTGCGTTGGATCATCAATGGCCCAGCATCGGAGGAGGACGAGAAGCTAAGATGCGAAATCAAATATTCCATCGTTGGAGAATAATGAATAAAACCATACTATCATGAAAAAACTGATCCTTATGTCACTGATTTTTGCTGGTCTGATGTGCCAGGCCCAAGAGAAAGAAACCGTGGTGGTCATCGAGACCAACTACGGGACCATCAAAGCCAAGTTGTATAATGACACCCCGCTTCACCGCGACAACTTCATCAAGCTGGTCAACGAGGGTTGGTTCAACGGCTCGCCTTTCCATCGTGTCATCAACAAGTTCATGATCCAGGGTGGCCAAAACGCCGATGGCCGTCAGGACCCAGGTTACACCGTTCCCGCTGAGTTCCGTGCCAACCATTTCCACAAGAAAGGCGCACTCTGTGCAGCACGTCAAGGCGACCAGGTAAACCCCAAGAAGGCCTCCAGCGGTTCACAGTTCTACATTGTCCAAGGACAAGTGTATGACGACAAAACCCTCGACCTATATGAAAACCGCCTGGGTAAGGTCATCGGTCCCAAGCAACGCCAAGCTTACAAGAGCGTCGGTGGCACCCCGCACCTCGACGGAGACTACACGGTATTCGGAGAAGTCACCGAGGGGCTCGACATCGTTGACAAGATCGCCGGCGTCGAGACTGGTTACATGGATGTGCCCGTGAAACCTGTCACCATCAAAACCATCACCATTGAGAAATAAGCATCATGAAAGAGAAGATTGAACAGATATTAAACGAGGTCAAGAACTTCCAAGCCGAGAACAAAGAGGCCTTGGAGAACTTCCGTATCACTTACTTGAGCAAGAAAGGCATCATCCCGAACTTGTTCGCTGATTTCAAGACGGTGGCACCCGAGCTTCGCAAGGAGATGGGCATGCGCCTCAACGAGCTGAAGAACACGGTGAGTGCCAAGGTCGAAGAACAGCTGCAACGCTTCGAGACCCAGAGCAGCTCCGATGCCGGATTCGACATGACCATGCCTGCCGACGAGATGAAAGGCTCACGTCACCCTTTGTCAATCGTGCGTCGCGACATCAACGAAATCTTTGAACATCTGGGCTTCACCATCGCCGAGGGCCCGGAAATCGAGGACGACTTCCACGTGTTCTCCGCATTGAACTTCCCACCCGACCATCCTGCACGCGACATGCAAGACACCTTCTTCATCACGAAGAACCCCGACGTGCTGCTGCGCACCCACACCTCGAGCATCCAAGTCCGCACCATGGAGAAACAACAGCCTCCGATCCGCATCATCGCCCCCGGACGAGTGTTTCGTAACGAGGCCATCTCTGCCCGCGCCCACTGCATCTTCCACCAGATCGAAGGCTTGTATATCGACGAGAACGTTTCGTTCGCTGACCTGAAACAGACTTTATATCATTTCGTACAGGAGTTCTTCGGCGAAGGCACCAAGGTGCGCTTCCGTCCCTCCTACTTCCCCTTCACCGAGACCTCGGCGGAGATGGATATCTCATGCAACATCTGCGGTGGCAAGGGATGCAACATCTGCAAACATACAGGTTGGGTGGAAATCCTTGGCTGTGGCATGTGTGACCCCAACATCCTCATCGCCAGTGGCATCGACCCGGAAAAATACACTGGATTCGCCTTCGGCATGGGTGTGGAACGTATCGCCATGCTGAAATACGGCATCAACGACCTGAGACTCTTCTTCGAGAACGACCTCAAGTTCCTTGAACAATTCGAGTTGAGTTGAAAGGTAAAAGATGAAAAAAGATGAAAGGTGAAAGGTCATGGTTGAAAAAGTACCTTTCACCTTTCAATTTTCACCTCTCAATTCTCACCTTTCTCCTCCTCATCATCCTTTCCATTCACTCCATCTTTGAAGCTTTTGACGCCTTTTCCCAAACCGCGCATCAGTTCGGGTATTTTGCGACCGCCAAAGATTAACAGGATGACCAAGGCGATGATGAGAATTTCTTGAGTGCCAATTGCTAACAGTGTCATGACTATCGTTTCTATAATGAATGATGCAAAAATAATAATATTTTCCGCATCATTTCATTTTTCGCTTTTTTTTCAGCAGATAAACCGCACCAAGACAACATAATAAGGATACCCCTTCCGATATCGGGGCATATTGGTCGTAGGTCACACCCAAGACAGGGATGAAGGGGGGCGTACCCTCCACTTCGACACGCGACCGATTCTCGTCAGATTCCAACAGGATAACTTGGGCTTCGGCTTTATACACTAAAGCCAACAATAGGATCATGGATGATAGTATTCGTTTCATGGCAATAAATTACGGGATGATGATTTTTTGAACGTTCGTTTGATGTTGATGGGTTAAGCGGAGCAGATATACCCCTGAAGCGAGATCCTGTACCGGAATACGGGCAATGTCTCCTGTCCCGACACAAGACTTCAGCTGCCGGCCTTGAAGGTCAAGAAGGGTCACTTGACCCGGACCCTCAACCACGATGGTTTGATTGGAGAGATAGGCTACGGGAAGACCTTGACCTTCGTCCTCTTCCACCGACAAAGGGGCAAACACCAGCTTAAATCTTGAAGGATAATCCTTAGTGGTGCCAGCAAACACATAACTCTCCGAGGCAAGGCAATCCACATCGGTTCCAGTGAGGTTATCCAACAGATGCAGATAGCCAAAATCGGCATTGCGCAAGTCCCAATGCATGGTATAACTCCCATCGGAAAGGGCACGGCATCGGACAGGCACACTCTTGGGATGACCCTCTACGAAAGCAATGCTGTACTCTTCGCCGGCATGGCTGATGGACAGTGAGGCCTCACAAGCATGAAGGCCCTTCATCTTGAGAGCACCACCTGCCACGGGTCGATCCAATTCAACAGTGGCATAGTCGCTGCAGCCTTTTGTGTCCGTGACAATCAGGTTCACTAAAGGATAGGCGGGAGTCTCCTCACGAAAGTGAGTCTCAGCGTTGACCACCGCTTGGTTGGTATTGAACGCGACAGTGCCATCCGAGACGACTTGGATGAAGAAACCTTGATGAGGGTTTAGGTAACGGGAGGCATAGACAGGGTTGTCAGATGCTCCAGGGCAGTAACTGACATAGCCTTGCTTGTCGGCATCCAAGATGCAATAGGCATTTTGAGCCAACATCGAGCTGTTCTGTTCGGCAAAGATATCGAAGTCCAAGGCGGCATGATAGGGGTTGCCCACAAGGTTATAACCCGAATAGATCCCACCCTGATTGGTAACGGTACGGTTGACGGTGCCATTGTTCAGTTTTCCGTATGCCTGAAGTCCAGTCTTCTTGCCAATGGCCCAAAGATAGCCCTTCCCAGGAATCAAGTTGGCCTCATTGGTGTAGTTGATGGGTTCACCAGTGTCGTGATGGTAATGATCGTTCACCCTGCGTTTGAAATTAGGCCATCCATCGTTGGGTTCGTCATAACAGTAGAAGTCCCATTTGGCATACGGCGTATTCAACGGGAAATAGCCATTCTCGTTGTTAAACTTGACTTGGGAAGGATTGCCAAAAGGACCTCCGTTAGTATAGATGCTATAGTAAATCCCCACCGGTGCATTTGTCAACGGCGTGCTGATGAAATGCCAGTCGTAGTTGGCTCCAGCAAAACTCGAAGCGTCGCTATTATCCATGGTGACACATACGTTGGCGTTCAGTTGATAACTGCCTTTCAGACGAGCATCTTCGGTAACATACAACGATCCACTCCAGGGCTGAGTCACGTTGTCGGCCTGGACCTCATCATCATTGCCATAATAAGCGAGTGTGGTCTTAAATCCTTTCTGTTCAGAGGTAAGAAGATTGACATTGGCATAACGCAGCGCTGTGTTCTGCATGGTTTTTCCAAGATCAATAGAGGTGTTAACCGTTGCCGTGCCGTCAGAGAACGAGTATTTATGGATGGGAGCGTTATCGTTGATGGCACTCGTTCCAGCCACCGACCATGAAACAAACCTTTCGTCGCCTGAAGCCTTCACCCAAGCGTTGAGTGAATCCACCATGGCCAGCTCCGTTGCTGTGTTATTTTTATAAAGGAAAGGACCGAACTGTCCATAGTCGTATGGGGTTGTACTTGTTGAATAACGGGTACATTGGGTGCTGCCTCCTGTTTTAGTCAAACCGTAGGCACTAGTAGCCAAAGGATAGAAACACTGCTTGATCACTCCTTGGTTATGGTAAGCCAACTGTTTTGCCAAGGTATTCGACTCGCTACTGCCATGTGCGGGTTTTATCGCATTGACCACCGTATTGGTTCTGTTGTCATTCTCACGCAGCACCGTCGTGAAGAACCGACCTGGGTTATAGTCATAGCTTTCTGGAATCACATTGACCACATCACCCTTGACGGTCACTCCATCATGCCATTGTGCATAATCGTAATCCAAGGTCTCCGAATTCGTATAGTTGTTGAAGTCCACATAATAACCATCCGTGGCATCGTTGTCGGATTGGGTAAATTCCGCTCTTATCACAGTATCCAAACAGGCCGTCACCCAACCACCATCCCCTGCATCGTTGATATAAAACACGAACGACCGGATGCCGTTGATATAGATGATATCCCCGATGTTATGGCCAACGCCGTGAAAGTCATGCACAAAACGAACATTGTGAAAATAGTTGGAAAGGGTAAACATACGGTAACCCCCTTGTCGGATCACCCCATCTTCGTCAATATAGAGGAGGTAACCTGGTTTGGTAAGGGAGCTGCTCAGGCTATGACCGGTGGTCCAGCTGACCATCATATGGTTGACATGGTAAAAAATGGGTTGGGTACTATATAGCAAGGCCAGTTGGCCAATGGAAGGTATATACCATCCATTGTCGCTGGTCTTGGCATAATTGTTCTCGAGCAGGCCACCGTTGGTATGAACCAAGAAGCCGACTTGATACTTGTCTGGGTCGGAGGCATAGATGAAAGTGGTGTTCGAATAGCAATTCTTGATGTTGGTACCACTGGTAGTCATTCCTGCCAGACCGCCCATCTTTGCACCTTCGAGGGTAGCATTGCTGGAACTATTGAGCATCATACCGCCGTCCATCTTGCCAACAAGCCCACCAAGAAAGGCATTGTCGTTATCGGATCGCACGACAGCTTCAGTTTCACAGCAGTCGATGGTGGTGTTGATGGCGACACCGACAAGACCACCACCAAAGGTATTGGCACTCAAGAAATTACCACCAACTATAAGGTTGCTGATTACCGCCCCATTGGTGGAGGAGAACAACCCGCCATAGCCATTGGAATCCGCTTGGCATTGTTTGATGGTGATACAATGTCCGCGACCGTCAAAGGTACCGGTGAACACACCGACCGGACTCCAATGATCTACGACAAGGTCGGCAGTCAGGTAATAGCTGCCGTTCATGTTTATGGCAGCCAGCTGCTCGCTGTTGCCAATAGCTGTTTGGGACCTTGCGGAGGTGATTAAGGCCAACAGCGACAGAAATAGAAGGAAAGTGTTTTTATTCATGGTAATAGAGTTTAAAAGTTACGTACCGCCCTGACATTCAATGCATATTTTTTCAGAATACCAGTACTTAGGACATTATCATCATAGCCGAAGAAACCCCAAATGCCTTTCAGGTTATAGGACCCTACCTCGGTCGATGATTGCCACCGATTTGCCGCGTAAAGTCTCGTGCCCCCACATGCCTCAATAGCCGCATTGATGAACCCCCAATGCCCGTAGAGGTATCGAATCTGTCCAAAGGACGGAAAATACCACGACGACCCTGTCATCACAGGCTTTTCCGAAAAATCTGACACGCCATTATATTCGCTAAAGACATAAAATAAGGGCGGAGAAGTCTGATCCGACAAGGTCGTATGATGCTTTGTGTAGATAAATTCAAGGAGGCGGTAGGTGTTCTGCCATCCACAAGTGTCGCGCTGAGCATATTCTCCTGGCATGTGATTAGGATTAAAAGGAGTACTGATCCCTTCGACGGCATACATCGCCACACAGGTGTCGTTACAAATGGTGTTCTCAGGAGCCCAGCAGATTTGGTCCGACTCGTCCAACGAAACAATCCAGCCATGCCATGCCGGAGGCTCTCCTTCGGCACCATAAGGCACCGTTCCATAATAGGAATAATACACCACCCCTTGTGCCACACCTGGAGGATTGTCCTTGTCCCACTGCCGATAGTCGATGAAACACTCCTTACCTGTAGCGTCAAGATAAAAAATGTCACCCGCCTTGATTCGATGATCCAAATAACCACGGTCCTGAGCAGAAGCCACAACCACCGCAACCAATAAGATTAAGAATACATACCATTGTTTTGTTTGTTTTTTTGTTTTCATAGCTAAACTTATTTTCTTTTTGTATATTTTTCGATGCAAAAGTATGTATATTTTTTATATACAAAACAATTATGGAAAAAAATTCTAATCTTTTTTAAAAAAGTTGTATCTTTGTTTTGGAAAAAAAGAGTATCAAAAATTATAAAAATATGAATATCAGACATTTACTTCTTATTACCATACTTTTTCTTGGTCTTACGGCCGTAGCACAAAAAACATATACCCTAAGCTCACCCGATCAAAAAACCATCTTGACCGTGAACACTGGGGCTCAGCTCAGCTACTCCGTGATGCACCAAAACACGGTGGTTCTCACCGATTCACCAATCGCTATGACACTGGAAACAGGCTTCGTGTTAGGTGCGCCAGCCAAGGTCAAATCGACCAAGAAAACATCCGTTGATCAAGAGCTCAAGTCACCTTTTTATAAAAGGAGCACCGTCCACGACCACTACAACGAACTGACGTTGAGTTTCAAAGGCAACTATAAGGTAATCTTCAGGGCTTACGATGATGGGGTAGCCTATCGTTTTGTGACGGACATGGCCAAGCCTCTGACGGTGGTATCGGAGCAGGCCGACTTCAATTTCAGCGCTGATCATCAGGCCCTTATCCCTTATGTGAATCGCAGGGCGGGAGTCGAAGGCGACATCATTTACCAGCAGTTCTACAACTCATTTGAGAACATCTATACTCCCACCCCGTTGAGCAAGATGGACCCTGACAAGCTGGCCTTCCTGCCTGTGCTTGTCGAACTCGCCGATGGCAAGAAAGCCGTCATCACCGAGGCTGACCTCGAAGACTATCCTGGCCTTTATCTGCGTAATGAGAAGGGAAGAAACGGATTCACCGCGGTTCATGCGGGCTATCCCAAGACCCGGGAGCAAGGAGGACACAACAATTTGCAATTCATCGTGAAGGAACGTGAAGACTACATCGCCAAAGTGGAAGGCAAGAGATCGTTCCCTTGGCGTTGTATCGTGATTTCAGAAAACGATGGTGAGTTGGCTGACAGCGACATGGTTTATAAACTCGCTTCACCTTGCCGTGTCGATGACACAAGCTGGATCAAGCCTGGCAAAGTGGCTTGGGACTGGTGGAACGCTTGGAACATTTATGGCGTGCCCTTCAAGGCTGGCATCAACAACGACACCTATAAATACTATATCGATTTTGCCAGCCAGTACGGCATCGAATACGTTATCCTGGACGAAGGCTGGGCTGTCAACAAGAAAGCTGACCTCTTCCAAATAGTGCCTGAGATCGACATCAAGGAGCTGGTGGACTACGGTGCACAACGCAACGTGGGTATCGTGCTTTGGGTGGGTTATGCCGCCATCGACAAGGACATGGAGCATGTCTGCCAGCATTATTCCGACATGGGTGTGAAAGGCTTCAAGGTGGATTTCATGGACGGTGACGACCAGATGATCGTCGATTTCTATTACCGAATGGCTGAGGCGGCAGCACGACATCATCTGTTTATCGACTTCCACGGGGCCTACAAGACCACGGGACTTAACCGCACCTATCCCAACGTGCTGAATCATGAAGGTGTCTATGGCCTGGAACAAGCCAAATGGGACAATGAGACCGATATGGTCACTTATGAAGTCACCATCCCCTTCATCCGCATGGTGGCTGGACCGTTCGACTTCACCCAAGGTGCCATGAACAACGCCAACAAGTACAACTTCAGGGCCATCTATACCGAACCGATGAGTCAAGGTACAAGATGCAGACAACTTGCTGAATACGTGATCTTTGAGTCACCTTTCAACATGCTTTGCGATAGTCCGAGCAACTACCTCAAGGAGGATGAATGCACCAAGTTTATCGCCAGTGTTCCCACCACTTGGGACGAGACCGTGGTGCTCGATGGCAAAGTTGGGGAATACCTGGTCATTGCGCGCAAGAAAGGATTCCGTTGGTATATCGGTGCCATCACCAACTGGGAAGAACGCGACCTGGAGCTCGACCTTAGCGTGCTCAACGGTGGTGCCAAGTCGGGACACATCTTCCGCGATGGCCCGAATGCCAATCGTGTGGGCAAGGACTACGTCTCAGAACAGATCCAGGTGATGGGGAACAAAGTCAAAATCCATCTCGCCCAAGGCGGTGGAGCAGTCATGGTTTGGTAGGTGAAAGGTGAAAATTGAAAGGTGAAAGGTGAAAATTAAAGATAGAATATTATATGAGGATAACCACCTTATTGTGGTGAATAAGTTGCCTTCGGAGATTGTTCAAGGTGACAAGACGGGCGACAAGTGTTTACTTGACGACGTGAAGGATTACATCAAAGAGGAATACGATAAGCCTGGAAATGTTTTTGCAGGTCTCGTCCATCGTATCGACCGACCGGTGAGTGGGGCCGTGGTTTTCGCCAAGACGAGCAAGGCCTTGTCAAGGATGACCGTCAAGGTGAAGGATCGTGATTTCCAGAAGACCTATCTCGCCATCGTAAAGAATCATCCGCCTAAAGAGGCAGATGTGCTGGAAGATTATCTTGTGAAGAACGAGAAACAAAACAAGTCGTATGTTGTTCCCGAGGGCACCAAAGAGGCCAAGCTAGCGCGACTCAGTTATCGGGTCGTAGGCAGGTCGGATCATTATTATCTACTTGAGGTAGAGCTTTTTACAGGAAGACACCATCAGATTCGTTGTCAACTGGCGCATATTGGATGTCCTATCAAGGGCGATTTAAAATACGGTTATCCGAGGAGCAATCCCGATGCTTCCATCAGTCTCCATGCCTATAGGATCACGTTTGAGCATCCTGTCCAGAAGATTCCCTTGGAGGTCATCGCCCCTCTACCTTCAACTGAACCGTGGCCTTCTTTCAAATACCCAAAATAATTCTCAACTCTCAACTATCACTCCGCTCCCGACCACATAAGGTTCCGTTTCGTGATAGATGACGCCGAACTGCCCCGGAGCCACGCCTGAGATTGCCACATCGGAGATGATGGCGATGCCATAGTCGGTAAAGTGAATGGTTCCGAGAGTAAACTCCGGTTGGTGTCGTATTTTGTAGCGCACCCGCATTCCTTCGGTGAGATGGAGGGAGGGGTTCATCATCTGGAGGTCGGACAGAGGCACGATATTGGTGTATTGTGCCACGGGGTCGTAGCCTTGCGACACATATACGATGTTGTTAGGGATGTCTTTACGCACCACGAACCAGGGGCCTCCACCCAAGCCGAGGCCTTTGCGTTGGCCGATGGTGTGAAACCAGAAGCCCTTATGGCGGCCCAGCACCTTGCCGGTCTCTTGTTCCACGATGTCGCCAGGCATCTCGCCGAGGTATTCACGGATATAGTCGTTGTAATTGATCTTGCCCAAGAAACAGATGCCTTGGCTGTCGTGTCGTTCGGCGGAAGGCAGTTTGTATTGTGCAGCCAGCCGTCTCACTTCAGGTTTGGGAAGGTCACCGATGGGGAAGATCACTTTGCTCAACTGTTGGTAGGTGATCCGTCCCAAGAAGTAGGTTTGGTCTTTAAAGGTATCGGCGGCGGTGCCCAGCCAGAAGATGCCGTGGTCATCTTCCCATGAGCGGGCATAGTGTCCGGTAGCGATTTTATCGAAGTGATGACCTTCTTTTTCTTCGAAGGCTCCAAGTTTGATCCAGCGGTTGCACATCACGTCGGGGTTAGGGGTAAGGCCTTTGCGGACCATCTCCATAGTATAGCGGCCAACGGTCTCAAAGTATTCGTGTTGCAGATCGATGATGTCGAATGGGCAGCCATATTTCTTGGCGATATAGGTGGTGATTTCGATATCTTCTTCGGAGGGGCAACTTGAGAGGTCTTCTTTGCCTTCCATCCCAATTTTGATATAGAAGATATGGGGGGTATAACCTTGTTCTTTGAGCAAGGGGACGACAACGGAGCTATCGACTCCACCCGAGACTAGTGCGGCGATGTTCATGACTGATTATTTTCAGCAAAAATAAACAATTTTAAAATAATAGTATTATCTTTGCTGCATAAACTACTATATCATGCCAGAAATTAGTCGCTTTTACGGTATAATTATCAAAATGTTCTTCAAGCCCAAAGAACATGAACCAGCTCATATTCACGCCCTTTATAATGAGTTTGTCGGTATCTTTGACATCAAGACTTTCGAAATGACCGAAGGAGACTTGCCAATTAAAGCTCAACAATTAGTTAAAGAGTGGCTTGAGTTGCATTACGAAGAATTATTAATAATGTGGAACTCTCAAAAATTAGGAAAGATCAACCCTTTATGATACCAAGAATTAAAAGTTTTGAAACCTGTGACGATTGGAAGTTGTTTGTAACTTTCGATGATGGATTTCGTGTGTCATACGATGTGAAGGATGATATCGACACCCATGACGAATTTAAAAGCTTAACTACAGAGATTGGTCTTTGGTCCGCAGCTCAATTGGATACCAGTCGCACTTGTATTTATTGGAATGATCGCATTGATTTACCAAGTGATATCATATATGAATATGGTGAGCCCTTAGTATAAATCATTTTTCAAATGCTGTAATTATTCATTTCCTAACGTTGACACTATTTGAGCATATTTCTCTAAGTGCTTACGATGTTCATAATCATTTCCACGCATTACATCATCTCGTTGTTTTATCAAGGAACAACTAAATATTTGAATAAATTTTTATAATAATGTTGTATTGTATAAAAATTGTTTTTATCTTTGCGGCATTATAATAAAAAAAGAAAGTTGTTGCGTGATACCTCTTTTATTTATAAATTTGCAGTCCGATTTGGAGAAGCATTTTTTAAAGACAATTTTGATTTAAAATATTGATATTTAAATGTTTAACAAAGATAACAACAAATCAAAAAAGAAAAAAATGAAAAGAAAAATTACATTTTTGATGGCAGCGTTTTTGCTGCTATGCGGTTTTGGTTGGGCACAAAGCTCTTCCTCAGAAGTTACCGATGAATTAAACAACGAACTCATTGGTGTTACTGGTACCAGCTATTCCGACTGGACTGGAATTACAAGCGAATCCGATGCAGTTTATGCTGGAAATAGCGCAGGAGGCAACACTTCCATTCAATTGAGAAGTAACAACAGCAATTCTGGTATTGTCACCACAGCTTCGGGCGGTACGGCAACCAAAGTCACTGTGACATGGAACACCAATACCGCAGCAGGCAGAACCCTAAATGTGTATGGAAAGAGCTCAGCTTATTCAGCCGCTACTGACCTATACAATTCGTCAAACCAAGGCACCCTTATTGGCACAATTGTAAATGGCACAAGCACTGAATTAACCATTAACGGCTCTTATCCATTTATTGGCATGCGTTCAAATAGCGGAGCCATGTACCTTGACAAAATTGAAATTGTTTGGGAAGATGGCACTTCGACAGATGCTCCAAGTATTACGGCTTCAAATATGGAAATCGCATACGATGCCACTTCTGGAAGTATTGAATACGAAA
>JAEEGI010001223.1_pt1 | contig 65071 bp, 46 predicted proteins | sample 8958751 | NCBI WGS metagenome assembly JAEEGI01 (sample SAMN16246545, study PRJNA631951) | gut metagenome | biome: gut microbiome; feature: rumen; material: KS-attached | host: Bos | place: Iran: Karaj | collected 2018-10
GGTATAGGTGAAGCGGTCGAAGGTGTTCGTCTGGTTCACGATATATGGGTCTGCCATATACATAAAGCGGTTGCCGCCGATCTTGTCGTTACCGACGAGACCCCATGAGGCACGCAGCTTGAGGAAACTCACCACCTTCTTGAGAGACTTGAAGAAGGGCTCGTCGCTGACCACCCATCCCACTGATCCGGCGGGGAAGGAGCCGAAGCGCTTGCCGGGTGCAAAGTTCTCAGAGCCGTTGTAGCCGAAGTTCACCTCAGCCATATAGCGGTTGTTCCAGTCGTATGTGACACGGCCAACGAATCCGACGTAGGTACGGGGGATGTCGGAGTAGTCACCACTGATGTAATACTCCTTGCTCTGGTTGTAAAGGGCCAGAGCGGTGATGGTGTGCAGGCCGAAGGAACGGTTGTAGTTCAGCGAACCCTCAGCATACCAGTTACGGCCGGTGGAGGGAGAAGAGTTGCTGTAGACGGGTTCCGTGTTATCTCCGCTCAGACGATAGCGCGTCTGCTCCTGCACGACACCGTTTTCGTCGAGCCATTTGTGATAGACGGGGGTATAGGTGGCGGCGGAGTTGGTGATCTCCTGGCGCACCTGATAGGAGCTGTTGTAAGAGCCCTTGAGCTTCAGCGACAGTCCCTTCGTGATGAAGTCGAGCTTCTGGTCGAGCACGAGATCCATCTGGAGCTTGTTGTTGTTATAGTGGTAAGCACCCGGCTGACTCATAGCGTAGGCCATCGGCGTACTGGTGGCGAAGGGCAGGATCAGCGCACTCTCGCCGGGCACATCGTTGATGTTATCACTCTCTGCCGTACTCGTGACAATATATCTGCCATCGACGAAGCCCGGGCTGCTGAATGGCGAAGCCCAGTACATCTCGCGGATCATCTGGTCTGACGACTGGCCGGTGTGCGGCTTGCGCGACTCGTCCACCTTACCTGAGATGTTAAAGCTCACGAGCGTCGACTTCGTCACGTTGATATCCAGGTTCGAGCGATAGTTGAAGCGCTTATACTGGTAGCCGTAGTCGTAAGGGCGGTCGAACTCCTCGAAGATACCGTCCTGCGTGAACATACCGGCAGAGATGAAGTACTTGACCGTCTTGTTGCCGCCGCTGATGTTCACATTGTGCTGCTGTTGCAGCGTGACGTCCTTCATCAGATAGTCCGTCCACTTCATGCTGGGGAATCGGATGGGGTCTGCCCCTGTCTTGAACGCGTTGATCAGTTCGTCAGAGAAGTAAGGATCCTTCCCGTCGTTCATGCGCATCGCGTTGTGGAAGGTGGCATAGTCGTATGAACTGGCTTGCTCCACCATCTTTGTAGGCGTCAGCGCTGAGAACGACACGTTGAACGAGATCTTGGCCTTTCCCTCTGCGCCGCGCTTGGTGGTGATGAGCACCACGCCGTTGGCACCGCGAACACCGAATACGGCGGTGGCGGAGGCATCCTTCAGCACGGTGACACTCTCGATTTCGTTGGGATCGATATCCCACATCTCACGTTCCACACCATCGACCTGGATCAGTGGCGAAGAGTCGGCCCACGTTCCCTGACCACGGACGAAGATCTGGGCTGCATCGGAACCCGGCTCACCTGAGGTCTGGACGGTGGTCACACCCGAGAGCTGACCGGCCAGCACGTTGTTGACTGAAGACACCGGCGTACGAGTCAAATCTTCTGCCTTTACTGATGAAAGGGCACCCGTGACGGTGACTTTTTTCTGAACACCATAGGCCACGACCTCGACGCCCTGAAGCATCGTCGACTCTTCCTGGAGGGTCACCTTCATGCCGTTGGCAGCCTTCACGGTCTGCTCCTTGTAGCCCACGAACGAGATCTTCAACAGCGTGCCCGGCTTGACATTCAGCGTAAAGTGTCCGTCAAAGTCGGTGACTGTACCCGTGGTCTGTTGGGCACCGACGACAATTACGCTGGCACCGATGACGGCCTCACCCGTATTGTCTATCACCGTACCGCTGACAGATTCCTGCTGCTGCGTGCTCTGAACAGACGCATGGGCAGAAAGCATCCCGGCAGAGGGCACAAACAACATGGCCGACAGGATGGCGGCAAAAGGTATGGCCTTACCTTTGATAAACTTTAATTTATTCATACATTTGTTATTATAGTTATAATTTTCACTTGTTAGCGACATGATTAGTTTTCGGATGCAAAGATACTAAAAATATTTTGGATTATTAAAATAATATGATTCTTTTTTCGATTATAAGAGATAAAATTATATAAAAATGAACAATTTTGATAGTGTTTCCTATGGGAATACCTCTAAAATGTATATCGCATCCAGACTCCACAAAGCTGCATTGTTGGTGCTGACACCCGGCAGTTCGGCCATCGGAGCGGGCACTTCCGGCGGCAAAACGGTGTGCGACTTCCCGGATAGCAGGAGGTCGTTGTCAGCAACGCCCCAGAGAGCCTCCCATGTGGATTTCATCCGCGACGGGTCACGGTCATTCCATGCGGCATAGGCTTCCAACCGGCGCACTGGGAAATGGCTGTTGCGCGTTTCGACTGCCATCTGCTTGTAACGGCGGGCAAAGTCGAGCCAAGTTTTATGGAATTGAGAATTGAGAATTGAAAATTGAAAATTATGATTACCAAAGAGGGGGAGGAGTTCGTTCATGATCTCAAAGCCTCCCATGATGGTCATCAGGTGGTTGGTGCTCCTGACGGCAGGGTTGCCATCGTAAGTGATTCGGCCTGTGGCGGGATCGTAGCCCTTGGCGAGGTTGCCGGTAAAGATGCCATCCTCCAAGGCGGCGATGCTCTGGAGACCCGTCAGGATCTTATCGCGGTATTTCGTTGTTCCGAATCGTTCCCACTCCGTCATCCAGTTGCCGGCGTATGCTAACCAGTCTGGACCTATCCTGAGACGTGCCGGAGCCTGACAGGGATATTGTGAGCGGGGTTCTGCCAGTCGCATGGGGTCGAGGTGGTATAGCAGTGTGTCAGCATCGGCCTGTTCCCGCATCAGGTCACCAGTACGCTCGTCGGTGGTGAGATAATAGTAGAAACGGTCGAAGGCCGCCTGGCTGATGCGTGCCTCCTTGGCCCCACAGCCCCAGTGGCTCACATTGTGGCGGCTGCCTAAGGGTGCCAGCGGGCCGATGTGATAGGTGTCGACCTCGCTGCAATGGCGGGTCATGGCTTCGGCCATCGTAAAGATGTCACTGCGACCGGTGCGGAGGAAGTTGTACCACAGCCACATCGGCGTGGCCAGTTCTGTATTGTCCCAGGCAAATCCGCCGACGTCGTATCGCCACGAATGACGCTCCGGGTCATAGGCGTGCATCATGTCGCCGTAGTTCCACAGACCGTACCATTTGTGTTGCTCGATGGCCTGACGATAGAAATCGATGTACTGCGCCAGACGGCGTTCTACGGGACTGATCGTGTCTTTGGGCAACGACCAGATGCCAAACGCCCGCTTCTCATGAAGATATTCTGGGGTAGGGAGCAGACGGGCGTCGGCAGAGAGACGGCAGGCCGTGGAAGAGACGTCGGCCTTCCCGCCGTAACCGTCTTTCGCCACGATCCACAGTACATTCGTCCTGGCTATGCCGTAAGGGGTGCTCATGCCCTCCTGCACATCCTCGTAACTGGCAATCAGATTGTGTGCCACCGTGTCATAATGACAGAGATTCATGGACTCGGCCTCCGGACTCCAAAGCCACATGGTCACTTCTGCTTCGGAGCTGCGGGCCTGGGCTACCTCTATGGTGGATGGGTAGGACTGCCAGAAATCTTTCAGGCCGATGCCGATACCACCGCTGACATCGCCGACAAAGGCATAGCCGGGCGACCTGAAACCGGTAAAGGTGCCTATCCAGGGAGATGCTGCCGTGGCACGTTTGCGCACAGAGAAGGAGTTGTCGGTCAATTGGGAGAGACGGAAACCGTCCCACTTGGCCCAATGGTCGAGCAGCATCTGGTTCTGAGGGTCAAACTCATCGTAGGGCGGAATACGTTGCCCAAGCATCTGCTCCTGCTGGAGGTTACGCCTGACGCTTCTGTCGCCGATGCGGAGGTCGCGCCGACCGTCGAGCGGTTGCACGGGTTCTGCCCACACGCCGCCATTGTCCGTAGCAAAGGCGATATGACGGTTGTAGAGTTCTTCGCGCATCGGAACACGGAGCCTGACACCTAACGAGGTGAGCATATCGCGGTGCATGTCGCCGTCGTAGATAAAGGTATGTACCATCTTCACCTGTTCGCTGCCAGCATAGAAATACAGTCTCACCACAAAGGGTAGCCACTGGTGGCCGTCACGACAATGCCATCCGTCGATCTTGACGACGGCATGGACTTTGCCCTGGCGTTCAATGGTGACTTCCTTGATCTCTGACTGATAGGATCCTTGGGCTGTTGTAGCCACCAAAGAGACGCTGCCGCCAATCTTCTTTCCATGAAGCAGGAGACTGTCGAGCAGGAAAGGACCGCTCTTGGGAATGAAAGCCTCCAGACTACCTGTATGGATGATGAACTGCGACACATCTTTTATATATATACCAGCAGGAGATGTCTGTTTGCCGGGGCGTTGTCCGACCGTCAGCCTGTCAGCATCCGCTGGAACTACAGCCGCAAGACCAGCCCACTTCACGGAACCGTCAGGCCATTTGGCGTTCACCCATGTGTCTGTGGCAATGCCTTCGGAGAGTGTCAGCTGCGACACATCTTTCAGTTCCCCTTGTACAAACGGCACGCCGAAACTCACGGGACCTGACCCATGAGTTCCTACCCAGTGCAGCGGCACTCCCGTTGTCTGATACGACAGCATCGGGGTATCGTAAGCCTTGAAATTCGTGATCCGCGTTCTCGAAAGGGTTGTCCGGAATCCAAACCAGCCGCTCTCTAAGGGCTGGGGATCCAGATAGTCTACGATGCACTCCCCGTCGATGAAGAAACGGGTATGACCATGTTTGCTCTCGATCTTCACATGATACCAGTGGTTGGCCTTCAACAGGTGATCCGCATCGGTATATTCTTTCAGAATGGTAGGACGCCTGGTCGCATCGTCCACACCAGCCTCGTCACCGTCGTAGCGGCGGAACCGGGTCGTGGTGTTGTGGTTGCCGCCATAGCCGAGGTAGTACATCTGCAGCGTATAGCACCTCACGAAGATGCCGCTGCGCCATCCAGCTCTTGCCCAGAGGTCTTTGGCCTTCGGGTCACTGGCTAGCCAGAAGCAGTTCATGTCGCTCAGCCGGTCGCCGTCCTTGCCTTCGTCCACAACACAGGCGTCATACTCTACGGTCATGTCCTGACGCATCTTCTCCTTCCGCCAGAGTGTCAACCCCTTGGGCGACAGGATCTCACAGGTGTCGCCACGGAATGTCACCCGATAGTCGGGCGACTCTGACTCCACCCGCCAGAACTTATTGAATTGGCGCTTGTTGAGTCCAGACTCCGTTGCCTGAGTGCTTGTGGATACTGCGGCAATAATTAATAATAGAATGCTAAGTCTAAACATATTGTCTATAATTTTTCGAGAAGTTCTATTTCTACAATGCGAAGCTCATTCTTGGTGTCGCCACCATTCTTGGCCTTGAAGAGGTCGAGTTCACCTGCAGCGGGTTCTGTCACTTCGACGATTCCACCAAAGGCATCCTTGTCCTTGCCTGCTCCCTTCAGGCGGATGGATATCTCGTCGGTCTTGACAGCCTTGGAAGGCTTCAGATGAACATAGCCCAGACTGCGATCAGTCTCACCGCTCCAGATGAGCGTCTTGCCGGCATAGATTTCCAGTGGATAGCTTCGCAGACGCCATCCTGTCAGTTTCAGACAGATATCGTCGATGACAGCCTTCTTGGCTAAACGATAGGTAATCCAGGCTGTTGACAGGCGTCCGTCGTTCTTCCATTCGGACAGTTCATTGTCGTCATAACTGTTAGTAGCATGATTGTTGTCAATGCCTGCCTTGGCAGAAACAATACGAACCTCACGGGCCTTCTCGGTATAGGATGGCGTCAGTGGGGTCTCACCACGGTCTAACCGACACGGAAGCGTCAGCGACGGCATATACTTCTCACTTTTCACTTCCTCACTTCTCACATCCATATAGGCCGGCTTCAGTCCTTCGGCATAAGCAGAGAGATGTATTTCGCCAGCATGGATGGTGGAGCGAACCAGTACCCGATTAACGCCGCACTCGACAGGCAGGTCCATAGAACCAACGTAGTTGTCTGATATGTTTTTTGTAGCAGCGGCATCAAGCAGGCCTGCAGGACGGTTGTCGTCAGGACGCTGCATGTCTTTGTTGTTACGGGTCCCTATGCCGCCGATCCACTTGCCTTCGCCCCACAGGTCGAAATGAATCATACGGTTGTCGAGCGGACAGCGACGGCCTTGGGCGTCCGTCACTTCCACCTCGAAGAGCACCATGTCGGCTCCATCGGCCTTCATGCCGTCGGGATTCTGGATGGCGCGGATCTTCAGGTTCTTGGGCTCACCGGCGGTCTCTATCTGATATCGGCTGCCGTCGGAACCTACTGCCTCGAGGATGCCAGACTCAAAGCTGACATCGTCGACGGTGAAGAGATAGCGGTAACTCTGGCGGCCTTTGCCTAATGAACGGCCATTGAGGAACAACTCTACCTCATCAGCAGTAGAAACTACATAGACGGGCTTCTGCGTACCCGGTTCGTAGTTCCAATGCCCTATGATATAGGTCTGGTAAGCCTCCGGCTCCACCCAGCCGTTCCACATCACCTGATGTACGTAGAAGGCATCCTTTGGAAGACGCATGGCATCCACAACTCCACTGGTGCGATAGTTGGACTCACCACGATGGTGGGTGTTGGTGTCGGAGAAGACAATTTTCACCCCGCCGCTGCTGACACGTGTGCCAGTGCCAGGACGCTCACGGTAGTAGTCGTACCATCTACGAACCATCTCAACGGCAAAATGGTCCATGTTATGATTATAGTCGGTAGCGGGATTGCCACGGTAGAGCGGGCCGTCACCTTCCTTGTGGAAAGGATAACTGTATTCATCCCAGTATTTGCGCAGTCCCTCGTCACGGCAATACTCCATCGCCCACATGGGGTGTTTCTTCGATTTGTTGATATACAGCATCTCGCCACCGTATTCCGCCTCGTCGATATCCAGCATCTCACGGCTGCCGATGGCCCGGCCGCCATAGGGATCGTACTCGTCGCGGATCAGCTTCATCTCCAGCATGTGCTCCCGTGAAATACTTTCATTGCCGCACTCGTAGAAGAGGATAGAAGGATTGTTGCGGTTGTAGATGATGGCATCGCGCATCAGTTCGGTGCGTTGCGCCCAACGGGGACCTGTGACATCCTTCTCCGCATCACCGGCCGGCATCGCCTGGATGAGTCCCACACGGTCGCACGACTCGATGTCCTGTTTCCAGGGGGTGACGTGCATCCATCGTACCAGATTACCATTCGACTTGACCATCAAATCGTTGGAATAGTCACTGAGCCAGGCTGGTACAGAGATGCCGACGCCGGGCCATTCGTTGGAGGTGCGCTGGGCATAGCCGTGCATCATCAGCACGCGGTCGTTGAGCCATATCTTCCCCTCGGCGAACCTGGTCTTGCGGAAGCCGGTGCGGATGATGACCTCGTCAGTCTGAGTGGCGTGGTCATCTTTCAAGCCTGTCACGACCGTGTAGAGATAGCCATAGCCCCACGACCAGAAGTGCAAACCCTCTACAAGTCGGCTGACGTGCACATTCTTTGTCTCGCCAGGTTGCATCGTGACGCGTTCGCTGTTAAAATGGGCCACCTCCTTGCCGTCGATGTCAAGTATCTTTGCATAGAAGGTAAAGGAACGAGCCTTTGTGTCTTCATTCCTTACCTGCGACTCGGCATGAATCACCGCATTCCGGCCTGCAATGTCGAAATCTGTAGCATAGATATAGGTACCGGTAGTGCCGAGGTTGGAATACAGGGGGAGTGTCTGATATAGTTTGTCGGTTACATGCAGATATACATTCTTGGGTATTCCGCCATAGTTGGCGTTGAAGTTCCGGTCGTTCCACTGGTAACGGCTGTCATGTTTACGCGAACGGTATGTCCAGCTGTTGTCACAGCGAACCGCCATCACGTTCTTACCTTTATTTATATAAGGTGTCAGGTCGAAGCCGCAGGCCATCACGCCGTTCTCGCTGTATCCGAGGTGCTGGCCGTTGAGATAGAAGTCGGCGCCTTGACGAACCCCCTCAAACTCGATGAATACTTTCTTGTCGGCAATGTCGGTCAATTGGAAAGTCTTACGATACCATGATATGGTGTCGGTTAGGTTGACGATGTCTTTCCGGAAAGCCTCGTTGCCGTTGAATGCGTAGGGTAGTGTGACCTGCTGCCAGCGGCTGTCGTCAAAGTCTTCATGGCTTGCACGGCTCTCATCGCCTATGTACAGGCGCCATTCGCTGTTGAAGTTCATCTTCTGACGGCCGAAGGCTCTGGCGGGAGTACTCATAGCCAGCGATACCAGCATGACCACCTGAAGGCATAATAGTTTCTCGATTCTCATTTGCAGTTCGATTAGTTTGCTGCAAAGTTACGAAATATAGCGATTCTATCCTTCTTTTATTATACGAAAAGTAATAGAATTGTCCGTCTATGTAAAAAAACTGCTGCTGGCTGGTGGTCTTTTCGTAGAAAAACACTATCTTTGCACACGATTACTAAAACATAACAATGACATGAAGCGTGTTCTAACTTTTCTTTTCGTAGCCGCGACGCTGACTGTGCAGGCACAGGTGGCTGAGGCCCCAAAGGATGTCAACGGTGTCATCGACAACACTCCCGACAGCATCGCCAAGGCCCTGACGGCACGGCCCGTACCGGGGTCGAGTAGGGTGGGCGACAATCCGGTACTCTTCCTGATCGGCAACTCCACCATGCGGACTGGCACCCTCGGCAACGGCAATAACGGACAATGGGGCTGGGGATACTATGCCCACGAGTATTTCGACCCCGCCAAGATCACCGTCGAGAACCAGGCACTTGGCGGCATGAGCAGCCGCACGTTCTATAACAAACTGTGGCAACCGATCAAGCAGGCCATCCGTCCCGGCGACTGGGTGATTATCTCCATCGGCCACAACGATAACGGCCCCTACGACTCCGGTCGTGCTCGGGCCAGCATCCCCGGCGTGGGTGACGACTCCCTGGAGGTGACGATCCAGGAGACTGGCGAGCACGAGACCGTCTATACCTATGGCGCCTACATGCGTAAATATATTAATGATGTCAGGGCGCAGGGTGGCAATCCTATTCTGATGTCGCTGACACCCCGCAATGCCTACGACGACAGCGGAAAGATCATCCGCAAACCCCATACCCAGTGGCAGATGCAGGTGGCTGCCGAAGAGGGCGTGCCGTTCATCGACCTCAATGAGATCTCCGGACGCAAGCTCGATGCCTACGGGCCGTGGAAGACCGACTATCATTTTTTCCTCGATAAGATCCACACCAGCCGCTTCGGGGCTCAGATGAACGCCCGCTCGGCGGCAGAAGGTCTGATGGCAAGCCATAACCCCGCACTCCGTCCGCTGCAGGCGATGATGCGGAATGTGGAGCCCGCCACCTGGCAGGTGGACCGCTCTGAAGGCAAGCCTGTCGTTTTCATCACGGGTGACAGTACGGTGAAGAACGAAGACAAGGCGGACGATGGCATGTGGGGCTGGGGCGCCGTTGCCGGAACGGTGTTCGACGAGAGCAAGGTCAGCATCGTCAACGCCGCCATGGCCGGTCGCAGTTGCCGCACCTTCCTCAACGAAGGCCGTTGGGAGAGGGTCTACAACAGCCTGCAGCCGGGCGACTTCGTGCTCATCCAGTTCGGCCACAACGATATCAGTCCCATCGACATGCCCAAATACCGCGGAGCCATCGCTACTGCCTCTGACACCTGCCACGTCTATCAGATGAAGGCCGCCAAGGAGGATCTTGCGAAGCAGAACGTCATCGACCAGAAGCTGAAGTCGAACACGCTCGTCGGCAGTTACGAGGTCGTCTATTCCTTCGGCTGGTACTTGAAGAAGTTCATCCAGGATGTCCGTGAGAAAGGCGCCACGCCCATCCTCGTTTCGCTGACACCACGCAATGAGTGGCCCAACGGAAAGATGGAGCGTCGCAACGACACTTACGGCCTCTGGTATCGTCAGGTGGCGGAAGAGACGGGCGTGGAGTTCGTTGACCTGCATAACATCGCAGCTGACTTCTATGACAAGAAGTGCGGCAGTAAGGAGAAAGCCGACAAATACTTCAAGAAAGACCATACCCACACCTCGCTCCTTGGCGCCAAGACCAATGCGAAGTGCGTGGCCCAGGGCCTGATGGCCAACAAGAGTCCGCTTGCGAAATACCTGAAGTCAAAAATCAAGTAACAATATGAAGAGATTCGCATTTAAGATGCAGCTGAAGCCGGGCTGCGAGAAGGAATATGAGAAACGTCATGCCGCCATCTGGCCGGAGCTGGTGAAGATGATCAAGGACGGGGGAGTCAGTAACTACAGCATCTATTGGGATCGCGACACGAACATCCTGTTCGGCTATCAGGAGTGCGCCGGAGAGGGGAACTCGCAGGATACGGACAACGTGGACCCCATCACCCAGAAGTGGTGGGACATGATGGCTGACATCATGGAGGTGAACCCCGACAACTCGCCTGTAACTGTTCCCCTGGTTGAGGTGTTCCACCTCGACTAAGCGGCACCTTCGCCTGCTTTTCGTATATTTAACGGGGAAGAGGGACGATATTTCCAAAAGATTTCGTACCTTTGCAGCCGATATTTTAAATAAATGTATTATGATAGGAACACTTAGAGCAAGTGATGTCTATATGGACATACTTGATACGTTGCCCAATGAGGATAAACTCGACTTGATTTCCAAACTTGTCAAGTCGATGAAGAAAGCCGTCACAGTGAAGAAAAAGCCGAAGGACGTCTTCGCCCACTTCTCCAATGATTGGGGCGGTGACATGGCTACCGAGGACTATGCCGATATGCTTCGTAGTGAGAACGTGGAGAGTACACGAACTGTTGAAACTTGGTAATCTGTTATGGCTAAGTATCTGCTTGACACCTGTGTCTGTATCTCCATGTTCCGCAATGAGGGTAATGTACGTGATACTCTTCGAAATGTAGGAGTTGAGAATTGTTACATCTCTGAGATTACAGTGGCTGAACTCTATTTTGGCTTGGCTAAATCTACCGACAAGAAGCGTAAACAAGAGGATATTCGCGAGGTGCAGCGGCTCTTCCGAGTCATCCCTGCCTATTCTTCATATAAGGAGTACGGCGAGATACGCCAATCTCTTGAACATACAGGCCAGCGAGTCGATCAGTTCGACCTGCTTATCGGAGCCACGGCTCTCCGCCATAATCTGACACTTGTCACTTCCAACCTCAAGCATTTTGAACGAATGGAGGGGTTGAAGATTGAAAACTGGAAATAATCTGAGGATGACGGGACGCGAGGGACATATCATAAAGAGTGTCCCACGATCAATGCACGCGGATAGCGACGGTGAAGGTCCGTGAGTAGTCGCCGGAGTGACGCCTTCTGCGCCTCAGTCCTGGTATCTGCGGGTTGTCCTCTGATGTCCAACCCACCCTCATAGCAGACGCCTATCGAGTGGGCGTTGTGGTTCACGCAGTGGGCACCGATCATCCATTCCGGCCTCCCCGGCTCGATCTCGCCGTCCCGACGCACGACATAGTGATAGCCGATGCCGAGCTTCCATCCCCGCTGTCTATGCCAGCTATCTATCTGCGCCGCCGAGCTCGTCTGCCCCGGCTTCACCGCCGAACAATGAATGACAATTAATGTGATGACTCTCATTTTACGACAAGTTGTCGTTAATTTAAAGCATGCAGCTCTGCATGAGGAAGGTGGATACGAAGGCGGTGATGACCGTCAGGATGAAGTTGCCGATCTTCTCGGTAGGAATGTTCTTGAATAATCTCATAATGATACAATAATTTCGATTGATAACATGTTTTTTATTTGGAAACGAATGACCATAATAAACCCTAATTTTCATAATAATATTATTAGAATTATTAGTGGATAAAATTATGGTCATTATGGCAATTCGTTTCTAATAATCAGCCGTTTCCGCCTTCGCCGGATTCGGCCTCGGGCTTGAGGGCAGTGTCGTAGGTCTCCTCGAAGACGACATCCTTCACCAGTGTCTTGACGACGACGAACTTCTGCTTTACCTTGCCGTCCTTCTTCTCCTGGCCGACGACCACACGCTCGGTCTCGGGCTGGAACAGCACGCGGCGCGTGGTGATGTTCTGCGCACCGCAGTCTTCCTTCTTGTTCGTGCCAATAGAGCTGAATCCCACCTTGAAGATCCCGATGCCGTCGAGTTTCACCTTCTGGCCCAGTTCGAAGAAGTGCTTCATCGCGCTGCCCAGCTCGTCGAGCACCGCTTTGATGTCGGACTTCTTCACTGATGCCTGTGTCTGGATGAATTCGGCCAGTTCCTCGGTGGTGATGAAATGCTGGTCATAGACCGCTGTGGCGAACCATTTGCCGTAAGCCGTTGAATTGTCGTTCTGATTCTGAAGTTTCTTAAATTTCTGACTCATAATTTTTAGAAGTTAAAGAAGTTAATGAAGTTAAAGAAGTTAAAGGAAGGGCCCCTGTCACAACAGAACACAGATTTCTGTGATTTCTTGCGTCCCTTTGGTAGCAAGCGAGCAAGCTCGAGCGCCGTGATTTCTGTGTGACGATGCAAAGGTACAACATTTCAAAACCGCTTCTACGATTTCCCACGTTCTCTTACGGACATTGACGTTCTTCCACGCTCTTATCTATTATGGTGCATGGAAATGCTTCCCGTCCGTTACTCTGATGCCTTCCGTGACTTGTTCTGATATCTTCCACGACTCGTTCTGATGCCTACTATACCTGTATAGAAATGCCTTCCATGACCCGTGCAAGGCATCTGCACGACCCATAGAAGGCATCTTTTTTCTCCCCCTAAGTTAGGGGGAGCTAGAGGGGGTCTGAAGGGGCGCTTGTTCAGACCACCCCGTCCTTCGGACACCCCTCCTTACTACGGAGGGGAAGAAAATACTACGGCTCTCCGAGGTAGTACACGATCAGCGCTACCTCCTTCGGGGTGTACGACTTGGCCTTGCGGGCCATACCGCAAGCCTTGAGGGCGGCACTGAGGTCCGTACAGCGGCGGATCCAGAAGTTCAGGTTGCTCAGTGCACCGGCAGGCGTCTGTGCTTTTGGGAAGTAGCGCATGGCCAGCTCCGACTTCCCGTAGGAACGGATTTCGAATGTTTCCAAATGTCATGGTTTTGGGTTGAATAGTAAATCTACGATATCGATCTTCGCCGCCTTCTGCTCCGGCGTGGCCTGACGCTCGAGCAGTGGACTGACGTAGACAGGTGAGAGGAAACTGCGGGAGGCCTCTTCGGCGATGGCCTTCCAGCAGGCATACGTTGTGCCGTCGGGGTCTGTATCGGGAAACAGCACGACCTTATGGTCCCGTAGCGGACGGAGTTTCTCTGCCGACAGCGCACTCAGTCCTCCCGCCGCCATCCAGACATACTGCGGATAGACTTCCGACATAATCACCGCCGTCTTCTCCGCCTCCACCACCGCGATTGTTTTTAACGACAACGAATTGCACGCGCTCGAGCTCTGCTCGCTTGCTGCCAAAGGGACGCAAGAATTAAACGAATTGATAGTTTTTTTATAATTAGTGAAATTCGTGAAATTAGTGGTCAATAAATGTGTGCCGAAGAGGCAGCGCTCGACGGGCAGTTCACCGTCGTAGCCGTAGTACACCTTGAGCCTGGCTGAGGCCCACGAGGGATGGCGCGACTTGTCGCGGTGGCAGTCCTCCCGGTAGTACATGATCTTCCCGTCTCTGGTACGTCCCTCTTCATCGATCTGCCAGAAGATCACACCACCGTCCCGGCTCCTGCCAAGCCTGTACCTTTCCGCCGCCCTTAGCATCTGCTCCTCCGTGAGATACCCGCACTTAACCACCGCCTTACAAAACACGCTCTCTGTACTCATCCACGCCTCCCAGAACGGCTGTTTCCCCTCCTGAGTAGGAGGGGCTAGGGGTGGTATGAGCAGGTTATCCGTATAATCCATATAATCCGTGTTCATAATAACTTTCCAAATCTGTGTTAATCAGTTCCATCATGATAATCTGTGACTAATAATATTCTGTGTCATCTGTGTAATCTGTGGCTTATATATGACAGTCGTAAGTCCCAGACTGATAACTCCCCCCTCTACTATGGCCCCCTATAAAGGGGGCTTAGTATAGAGGGGACAGAGCCATCAGTCAGGCGCCGCCAGCCAATAGTAGTGCCTCTTCCCCGCCTTCCGCATGCAGAGGATGCCATCGGCCTTGGCTTTTTCGAGCAGTTCGCTGTACTGGAAGGCACTCTTCATGCCGCACAGGCCCATCACCCGGTCACGCAGTTCGCCGCCGCACAACTCTCCCCGTCCGACCAGTGCATCACGGAAGAGCTGTTGGTAGTTAACCTCCCAGGAACCGCCTTCATGAACAACGAGATACTTGGCTTTGAGACCTGTCTGCCGGGCAATGACATCTACGGTGACGACCGTTTTAACCTCTCCTGTCATTGGTGCCCCTACCTGATGTGGCAGGCCGCGGTCGTCGACGGTGAAGTAGAGCGAGTCCGTGATGTCGTACTTGCGGGTGAGCTTCTGCGTGAGGACGAAGGTCCTTGACGGCATCATCTTCTCGCACTCGTACACCTCGAAGGCCTTGTTGGTCAGCTCCGTGCCGATCGAGCCGCGCAGGGTGCGGTCTTCGGCGGCCTTGTTCTGGTGGATCACGCAGACAATACAGCAGCGTGCCTGCTGTGCCACTCGCATCAGCCGCTCGGTCACGTCATGTGCCAACTGTCCATTGTTGATGTCATCCACCAGGTCACGCACACCGTCAAGAATCACCAAATCGGGCCGGCACATATCTATAGCCGCCAACAACAGCGGCAACCGCTCCTGCCACGATTCCGTTCGAACATTGAAAATATCGTACATACTTTCGGGGAACCGTTCCCCTCCTGAGTTCTTTGCAGAGCAAAGCGGCAAAGCCGAGCGAGGAGGGGTGCCGGCAGGCGGGGTGGTCTGAACAAGGGAATCTGTGCGCTCCTTCAGACCCCCTCTGGCTCCCCCTAACTTAGGGGGAGAAGAGATTACCATCGGTATCAGCCTGTTGCGCAGTATATCCTGCGTACTCTGGTCGCTCTGCTCGGTGTCGAACCACAGCACCTGCAGCGGCTCGAAGGTCGTGCGCCGGAACGCCAGTGCCTCAGCCGCGCTGCCAGCCGCCATCAGCATCGACATGACGAACGTCTTGCCGCTCTTGGCCTTGCCGGTAAACGCCACCAGCTCGCCCCTCGGACAGATCGGCACGTCGAACAGCTTCAGCAGGAACTCCATCTCCGGCAGTTCCTTGTCGATCGTGATACGGTCCTTCTTCAGTTTTCCGATCAGTTCCGGATCCGTGCCCGCCTTCGCCAGCTCTTCGGCAATCAATTTTGCTGACGATTCAATCATACAACTCGTCCAGTCTGTTTAATTCGAGAAATTCGTGGTCGTTAAAGTCCTTTTCTGCGTCGAAGACGCGGATCCCCATGTCGAGCCAGAAGTCCTGCCAGTCGCTGAAGGTCATGTCCTGGGCGATGGCATAGAGCGTGGTGACGAAACAGTCGGCCCGCTCCGGCACCTCCCTGTGCAGCAGTTCCTTCATCGCCTCGTCGATGGCGTCGTCTTGTGTCGGGTCGTACTCGCTGATGCTCTGGTGCAGCAGCCGTTCAATCAAAGGCATCTCCTGAAAGATGCGTGATGCTTGTTTTGACATTGATGTTTGGTTTTAAGTTTTTACTTTTTTACCTTTTTACTTTTTTACCTTTACAGGTGTCGCGACGAGGGCAAAGATACAAATAAACCAAACATCATGCAAGGTTTTTACCGCTGGGTTAAGACGTGGGTTAAAAGTTAAGGTATAGGTGAAAAATTTAGACGACTCTATGAAAAATAAAAGCCACCCAAAGGTGACTTTTAAAATGGAGCAGGGGCGATACGGGCTTACAAATATTTGAGCATTATTTTGCTTTTTATAACCCATTTTCTTCCAAAATCTCCTTGAATCGTTGAGCCACGGCAGCCATCCTGTCGAAAGGCTTTCTGGTCTTTGAGGTCACTGGATCGAAACGCCATTGCTCGAAAGGCTTACCAAAGTCGGTCTGGCTGATGTTCTTGACCGACTCCTTCCGATAGGGCTTATTCACCTCCTCCGGCATTACTGTGCGGATAAAGATATCGAAGCCATCAAAGTCGGAGTCGCTGCAGTAGCCCTTATCTACAAGTATGCGATAGATGGCCTGCCAATGACTTTGCTGGTTAAACAGCAGTTCGTCGCCATATAACTCCTGCATCAGTAGCGTTATGCTTTGGCAGATGAGTGCCTTTGCCTCCTTCTCCGTTTCAGATGCTCTTTTCTCCCTCCCCTTGGGAGGGTTGGGATGGGCTCCCAGATACTGGTTCTGGACTGTGTCTACATGCTGTGCGCCGGGGGCGACGTAGACGATGCTGAGACGGCTGCCGAAGTTCGTTAAGTCTGCCTGATGCAGCCGCTCAAGCAGACGGTTTAGTAATGCGAGGAGATCCCCACCGTTGTTGATTTCCATTGATTTTATCTCTGTTTCTTGATGATTTGATCATATCATATCCTGCGCCAATAGGCGAGAAAAGAAGGTACGGAGATCGTGGGTGTAATATTGGATTATCAACTATCTTCACAGGTCGGCAAAACCCTCGCAAGATATTGATACGGCCAAAGCCCACGTCTCCGTATGGGACGTGAGCAGGCAGCCGTTCTTTCTTGCGATTATATTCTTTTCAGAATTTGCCGTTCGTGAAGATATCAAGAAAGCTGGTTGCTCAACAGGGTGCAAAGATACTATTATTCCTTCACACTTCCAAATATTTTTCGATATTTTTTACGGACTCATCTATTAACTGTTTAATATTAATGGCCCACATAGGATATATCTCTTCTCGAAAGTATAGCTAACGCATTTGCTGATAATCGATGACAGATATTTTACAACTGCAGACCACATATGCATCAAGCCCTGTTTTGGGATAGACCGGTGGATAACTTTTGTAGGCATCTATTTTAAACTTAACAGAATCTTTTATTGCCATATCAACAACACCAATTTCTTCTGTTATCACAGAAACAGCGGTGCCAGTACTCAGGTTCTCAACGACAGACGAAGGACTGGACATGTCAGTGATATAGATAATGGACTCATTATTATCAAATCCGAGAATGATTCCGCTATATACATTATTATCGCCTTTAGACCAACCTTCTGGAATGTCTGCGTTACTGCTACATCCTACAATAAGGAGCATAAAACATGCTACAATTGCACCCAGTGATAGAGTTTTCTTGTATTCTTTCATTGCTTTAGCTTATTTTGATGACACATTGATTGCAAAATTAATACTTTTCTTTGAAATACACAAACTTTGTTCCAATTATTTTTGTAATATTTATTTGTGTTAGTTTAAAGATATAAGTGGGGAGAGCCCCCCACTTTATCATTTCACCGTTATCTTAGCAGTATATAGTTTATCACCAATATAAGCGCAAATGATATAGACACCAGGCTTCCATGATGATGTGTTAAGTTCAAAACTATCGCCTTCAATCAACTGAGCTATTATCTGATTCAAATCAGTCGCATTATAAACCCTGATTACCCAATTTTCATTGAATTCCTTATCTGCTAACTGTTCCTGAAGCTGCAAGTAGCTCTCCAAAAGTTCTACTTTACCAGTGATCACGAAGTGTCTGACACATTGTGATCCTTTCCTTCACCTACCCAAATAATTCGCTGTTTTTTTACGGACTAAATGCTTTTATCTCCATTTATAGACTATTCATTCCTGATTTAGAGAAAACCCTTTTCGGTACCAGATGTATATGAGAGTCCATCCGGAAACCGGCTTAGGAATAGCCTTGTCTTTTCCTACCTCAAATCGAACACCATCTTGATGGTAGTAATTGTCGAAATAATTGGAATGGGCATAGTCGGGGATATAGTATACCGTTTCATCAGATGCCTCACCTTGGTAGATTAACTGATAGTTCTTATTACCATTTTCCCATTCCGTGAACATGTCGACAAGCCAGGAGGGTATTTGCCCCTTCTCCACCAAATGGGTAGTGTCGGCATTTTCCAAAATCTCACTTAAAAAGTCGTCAGCACCAGTGTTCGTGGTCGCTTCACCGTCATTACTACAGCTGGCTGTACCTAACAGAATCACAGCTGTCGTTAAAAAACATTTCATTTTCATAATTATCACTTTATTATTTCAATTAATCTGGATTCTTTGCCAAACTTTTCTCATTCTCCCTTTATATATTCTTTGCAAAGTTACAACAATTTTTTTATATTGCAAGTATTATGTTAGAAAATTAAGCGGCTTATTTCAGTGTTATTTTGGCTGAATAGGGTTTCCCGTTAACATAAGCTCGAATTATGTAGATACCAGCCTTCCATGAAGAAGTGTCAAGTTCGAAGCTGTTGCTTTCCACTAACTGAGCTAATACCTCTCTTAGATCGGCTGCATTGTAGACCCTGAATACCCAAGGGGAAAAATCATATACTCCTTTTTCTGATTGTTTCTTTAATAACAGTGCTTTTTCACCCTCAAGACCTACGAGTGTTAATATGAGGTGACCGTCATCTTGTACAAAAACTTGAAGGAGGTTTGAATCGTTTCTAGAGTACTGGGGGTAGAACTTAAATGAACGGTCTGTGCATCCCCCCAACACCCATAATGTCAAATAATCACTGCTAGATAGATTTGGCATGTCAAATTGTACCGTATTACCATTAACATTTAGTGTCGTGTAAATCGAAGGTGCAGACGATGTGGATATCTTTACAGTTTTACCTTGAAAATTATCCGACTCTACAAGAATGGGATAGCCTGGTCTTGCCCAATTGTCATCACTGAACAGGACATCCATATAGTCATTCCCACTCCACCAATATCCAACAAAAGAATTATTGTCACCATATATATACGTTGAGCATTGACCTATATAGTTGCCCTGATAATATATAGTGGCTGTCAAAATACCTGTAGTAAGCTGTTGATATGACCGATATAGCGTACATGAATTCCCCTGAGTACTCTGTATATAAGGATGGGCATAATTATTACCTGTCAACGGGGAATAACTCCAATTGACAGTTGAACCTGAAACTATGGTTCCAACACTATATGATGCCATATTACAAATTTGTGATGGACCGTAAATATTAAATGTTCTTTTTCTGAAATACCTTTTGGTAGAGTTGGGCAAATAATCTGATGGAACATTGTCTGGGCTATGTCTGACCAGTGCTAACATACCCCATTTTGATTCATACAACTGACTGTTAATTCGAATTGCAGAATGATTACCTGCATAAGTTACATGAGTTGCTTCTGACTCAGACACTTCATCATAGCTCCCCTCATCCCAAAATATATGGGGCGTATAATGAATCCAGACAGAATCTCCACCTTCATGTAACCACCAGGCATAGCCATGACAATTGTATTTGTACGAAGGCTTGGCCTGATAAACGGGCATGCTTGAAAGATTATAATCGTAGTACAAAGAGTGCATTAAATAATTGAATGATACGGAGCCCGGCTGTACATCGACCCCATTGTATATTTGCGCGTATGGTATGCTATTGTTATAACTTGTATAAATAGCAACATCCTCATAATTGTCCGGATCATAATCAGGTAAATTCGGGTTGTTCCTTAATGTTTCCTGGATCCTTTTTCTCCTTATAATGGATTTTGTAAGGTCTGTCAAACCACCGAAAAGGACTCCCTTTTTTTCTATGGAGTCACAAATTGCTACCATTTCTGCAAATGCATCTTCCTTTTTACTTTCACTGATTTTAGAAAAAACGGAATCATGTAATAATATCAAGTCTAAAACAAACGTCTGGTATGCAAACTTACCCCTTTGAAAACTGTCAAGCGAAGAAACTGCTCCAAATCTTTTAGGTAAATTTTTTAGTTGAGATAGGCAAAGATTAGAAAGATCATCTCTTTTTATTAGTTCTCGAAAACCATTGAAATCCTTAAGGACAGCATTAAAACCTTCTCGAAGAGTGTTGTAGCACATCAGGTCAACTAAATATGGATATTCAAGACAAACATCCAACAATTCCTGAGTTGAGATATCTTTCAAATACTCTTCAGGTATTTGTAGTACTTTTTTTCTGTCGTTCGCATTTTTGTAACCTTTCCATTCTTTAGTTCCTGGGGAAATAGAATACCTGTATCTCATGTCTTTTGTATCTTGTCCATAAGATTGTGAAATGAAAAGACAAAGAATTGCGAAAATAAACTTTTTCATATATATCACCTATATTTTTGTTTTTGTAACTTCATAACCAATAGATAATTAATTGTCACAGAAGGACACACCACAAGGGATATTGGGGAATTTGTTCTCTGTGATTCTAAGGCTTTGTTGTCTCATTGCCGTATTTTCATTATAACAAATAAGATTCTAGTGAGCCTCTGTTGAGGCTCAATGGCTTATATTAATCTGCAATGACTGTGATCTGGTACTGGGCAATCACACCGTCGGCGGTCGAGAGGGTGAGGATATAAGTTCCCTCAACATAGCCAGCCAGGCTGTCGGTGTAGCTCTGCCCTGCATTCAGTGCAACGGTCGTGTTGATGTACGTCACGCCATTACCTGTAAGGGTGATGGTCAAACCCGTGATGTCGTAGTTCGGACAGATGTATAAATCGCCCGTGTTGTAGTCCAAGTCGAAAGCGACCTGATTCACAATAGGAGTTCTTACAGGAGGTTTGGGAATTGGCTTCAGTTCATCATAAGGATAATGATCTGCAAATATTTGCAACGGCGAAAGGAAAAGTCCCATCAGAAAAGTAAACAATAATTTTTTCATAATGACATATTTTTAGACGCTGCAAAGGTATAAATTTTGTACCAGACAGAGGATAAAAGCGTGTTTCTTTTTTTCAAGACTTAAATGCTTGATATTCAGGCGAATTCCCTTATAATGATTTTAATATGACCAATTTCAGAAACACTTTTTTAAAAAAATATTATGCACAAAACGAGTCCATAGCACTTTTTTATCAATAAAAGAACAAAAAATGCAGTTTTATGAATAATATTGTTTACCTTTGTAGCCATGATGAAAAAGACGATATTCCTATTACTGCTCTTGACGGCAATGGCCGGTTGCCATGAGAAGAGCATCAGTGAACGGATGAACGAGATAGATTCTTTGGTTGTCCGTGAGCTATACGACTCTGCGTATGCGAGTGTGTTGAGAATTGACAGGTCAGAACTTACAGAACGGGAAGACTCGTCTCATTATTATCTGCTTCTGACTCAGACAAGCCTGATCACTCACCATCCCGATACGGTGAATATGCTTGATAGCTTGGCTATCCCATATTATAATAAGGTGGAAAATCATGAGAAGTTGGCTGAGTCATATTATTATAAGGCATGTGGAATCTTGGACAAAAATGATTTCCCAGAAGCAGTACGGTATTTTAAAAAAGCAGAAGAACAAGCTTTCTTGACAAACAAGCTCCGCCTTCAATACAAAATTGTTGAGAATCTATCGTATATCAATGGAGTCATCGGAAACCATACATTACAACTTGATTATGCCCAAAAGGCCCTTGAAACAGCTAAAGCGGCACAGAATAAAGAATGGATTGCCTATGCATATTGTAGAATGTCATTTGCACACTCTAGACTACACCATAATGACAGTACCGTTATTCTTATGAATAAAGCTATGCCTTACGCCCGCTATATCAAGAAAGAAGACCAACCAACGTTCTTGACCAATGCTGCTTATGTGTATAAGTACACCTTGCCGGATACAGCAAAAAAATACCTGATAAAGTCATTGGAACAAGAAGAATCCTCAGTAACAATTCAGCATCTGGCAGATATTTATTATATAGAAGGAAACAAAGAAGAAGCCTATCGTTTATGGAAGAGGGCTCTTGCCATCAATGACGGAATCCCCAAAGACAACATCCTGCACAACATCCTTGACTATGATATGGAACATGGCCATACAGACCATATCTGCGAGACGGTGAACGATATTATCCACATTAAAGACAGTATGCTGAACAGCCTGAGGAACGACACCATCAAGGACTTGCAACTGCGCTTTGACCATGAAGTAGCCATGCGCCGTCAGGAACAAGTGACCGGCAACTGGCAGAAAGGCGTCCTTGCCGCCGTTATTCTGGTGATACTGTTGGCTGCCTATATCTTTTTCAGGAGAATTGTAGAAAAGAACAAGATGCAGGAGGTACAGATGCAGATTAACGACTATATGAGCCAGATACATGATCTGGAGGAATCAGGCAAGGAGTCGGATGAAGAGATAGCCAGACTGAACAAGCAAATCAAGGATTATATGAGTAACAAAGCACCAGACCTGTTAAAGGGGAGTCTGTATTATGAACAAATAAAAGAAGACAAAATAAAGACTCTCTCCGAAGCTGGATGGAAGAAAAAGGAGGAGCAGCAATTCATAGATTACTATACGGCCATAGACTACAGAACTGTCAACAGATTAAGGAAAGCCAAAAGGAAGGAGGAACTCACAACCCATAACTTATTTTTCCTCCTATTACAAGAAATGGGGAAAACAGAGGAATACATAGCCAACCTATTTGGTATTAACTTAAGAAGTATAGACACAATTAAGACCAGAATCAAAGTTGTTGAATGAGTCTTAAGGTATATTCGGCTCATTCCCAACAGCGTCCTGATGTGCCGCAGCCTCTCGCCAAGTGTTCGTGAATCTATCATCTGCCTTTACGATTTTTCCAGCCATTGAGCAAATAGAAAGGAAAAAGCGTAAGCTCGTTGTACCATTATGGATCTTTAGGCGATTGACGTGCCCTTGATCGACGTGCCCTAGCCAGACGAAAAAACGGAAGTCGCTTTGACTCCCGAATCCCTTCCCCTTTCAAAATAAAAGATCAATGACCTGTCCCCCTGATCTCCAAGACTCCGAGTCTGTATGGGACGGTCACGAAGATGACTTCAGGATTCTCCTTGACGAGTTCGCTGCAGTCAAACAGGGGAATACCCGTTCCGCCTGCTACGAAAGCGCCACCGTGGATCCACACCATGACGGGCTTCTTAGCGGCAGACGCATCGTCGGCCTTGAACACATTCAGATACAGGCAGTCTTCACCCTGATGGTCAGTTATTGACAGATCCTGAACGGACATTTTCTCAAAATGATAGGCTTCATATACCCCATCGTTCGAAGAGTACTCCACTGGGGCTTTCCAGCGCAGTTCCCCGATAGGTTGCTGACCGACAAAGGGAATGCCTTTGTAAGAAATGATATTCTCCGTCTTTTTGCCGACGAAAATACCGTTAATACACTTGACGGCCAACGATTTGTCGTAATTACCGCCTGTAATCTTTTGGTTCTCACTATACTGAGCTCTCAGTTGCTCTTCCTTTTCACTCATAGTTTTATATTGTTCATTATAAATTGATTATGTGTAACAGGAACAGCCCTTTCGTCGCAACGAAAGAACTGTCCCTTTGTTAGTGATCGCGGAAAACAGTCAATTGAAATAAGTGTTGGTTAGGAAGTAGGTACGCTCCCAGTCAACAATCTTCAGCTCGGACTCCTTGGCCGGATGAATGTCGAACTCATCTAAGACCATTACTTTCTTTTCTCCTGTGTCGTAGAGTGGCCACTCTTTGGCCTTGCCGTCAGGAGACATGTCTGCTGTGAGCGAAGGATTGCCAGTCTTGGCGAACTGAATCCACATTTTGCGCACGGTCTTGCAGAAGGTTGCGTCGTATGTTCTACCCGTGAAGCCGTTCATCTCCGGATGGTTGAACACCACCGACAGTTCTGATGCATGTCCGGCTTTTATCAATGGCACTGCAGATTCCACTGTGTAGTAGTAGGTGTACGACTTTCCACCGCCTTTGGTCTGCTCCTCCGAAAGTCTGATTTGCGGTGCGATGAACATATATTGACTAAGGAGACGGACGGTAGGTTCGTAACTCTCTCCTGTGATCTCGCTGCAGTAGCTCTCTACCAATGCTCTTTCTTCTTCCGAATGCTTGGCGAGTTTCTCAGCCTTGCGCCCAGGGGCCCACTCATTCCAATGGTCCACTCCGATAGAGCCCAGGAAGGTGTTCATTTCGTCCTTGTTGCAGCCCTGAAGGAACTCAATGTCCTTGGCAGCGCCGTTGGCGTATGCCTCCCACGTATTCAGAGGCAGGAATTTTCCGTCCCTCTCTGGGAATGTACGTATGCCGAGTACTTGGTAGAAGCCGTACAACTTGGCCCACGTCTCCGCGAGTTTCTCAGCGCTGAGCTTCTGCAGGTCAGCAACGGTCTTGCAGCCGAGTTCCTCCATAAACTTGTTCGTGATTTCAATGGCCTGCTCCTCAGACCTTGTCTGTGTGGGGGCTCCACTCTGCGCGATGACACGCTTGAAATACTTATGGGAGCCTTTGACCAGCGGAAGCAGGGTACAGCTTGCACCACCGGCAGACTCACCCCAGATGGTCACATTGTCGGGGTCGCCGCCAAAGCCAGCAATATTCTCATTTACCCATTTCAATGCCATCAACTGGTCCATGAGTCCCAGATTCGCTGCGTCTTGATATTCTTTTCCGTCAGACAGGTGCGACAGATGCAGGAATCCGAGGAAGCTGACCCTGTAATTGATGGTGACGATGATGACCTCTGGGTTCTCTTTCACGAGGTTGGTGCAGTCGTACTGCGGGTCGGTTGCTCCGCCTACCTCAAATCCGCCACCATAAATCCACACGATGACTGGCTTCTTCTCTGTCGTGGTTTCGTCAGCCTTCCAGATGTTCAGGTACAGGCAATTCTCGTCCATTCCATTCTCGACAGCAGGGTCGCCTGGCGCCTGAACTGGGGCCTTACTATAGTTATAGGCCTCATAAACGTCGTTGCTCGGAGTCACGTCCACAGGTGCCTTCCAGCGCAGGTTACCGACAGGCTGCTGACCGACAAACGGAATGCCCTTATAGGAAATAATGTTCTCCGCCTTCTTGCCGACGAAGGTGCCGTTGACACACTTGACGGCCAACGCCTTGTCGTAGTTGCCGTTCGTAATCTTCTTGTTGGGATACTCTGTCTCGGGTTCTGTAGGAGCAGGGTTGTCCTTTTTGTCACTGCATGAAGTGAGTCCCATTGTTGTGCCGCAGACGAGTGTGGCGGCAAGCATACTTTTTTTCAATTTTCTCATGATTACAATAATTTTGGGGTTAATATTACATAGAAAAGTATTGCAAAATTAGTAATATCCCCCTAAAAAAACATCACGGCCCATGCCCTGAGCCGTGATTTTTGATGATTACGTCACTTTTTTTGAAGATTTCGTCACTTGAGGGCTTGCTATGCCCTTCTAGTTGAGCCTTGCCCTCCGGGCGAGCCTGCTCTCGCTCGGAAGAGTCAAGCTCGCTTGGACTCTGCTCTTGCTCACTCGCAGCCTTGCCTTCCTAGCGAGACTGCTCACGCTCGGCAGAGTCCAAGCGAGCTTGGCTCTGCTCTTGCTCACTCGCAGCCTTCATCCAGACAGTCACTGACTGTCCTGTCTTGCGCTTGAAAGCTTCACGGAAGGTGTTGTAACTTCGGTAGCCACTCTCCAGAGCCAACTGCTGGGCGGTGATGGAACGCTGGGAAGCAACAGCCTCGTGATAGAGACTGACGAAATGATTGATTCGTAAATCGTTAATATAGGCATTGTAGTTAATGCCTATACTGGAAAAATATTGGCTGAGATAGGAACGGTTGGTACCAATAGCTTTTGCAAGTTTGAGAAGGTTAAGTTCGTGCTGTAGGTAGAGCTGTTTGTCGATGCAATGCTGTTGTAGCAATAATTCAATGCTGTTGCGAATGGATAATGGAAGGTCGTTGTCTTCCACATTTTCTGTGGTGACAAATTCCTCTTCCTCATCATTAGTGGACATGCTCAGGTCGCTCAGCGTTTCCACGCGCCACAGGAGGTAGCAGATGAGAACAATGGCAAGCGCCTGAGAGACATATTCGTAAACAGGCAGCCCGTAGCCACCCACATAAAAGTCGGACGCAATAAAAATAACGGCCAACACCAGGAAGCTCTGCCACACCTCCTTATGCTCCAGGTCGGCATAGTTGTCGCGCAGCCAACGTCTGTATCGTCTGACCTCACGTACCATATATATAATCAAGCCTATACTCAATAGAAGGAAATAGATACGTATCAACGGCATCAAGGCATCGCTACGGCTGATAACACCCCATGCCATTCCGGCAATGGGTGGAGCTAACATTAAGGAAACAGGCCATAGCGGTCGATGACGGTCTTGCAGCATTGCCAACAATACGACAATCTCCAAGGGGAAAAACGTCAGACAGTCGAGCAAACTGCCAATAAGACCGAATAACAAGACGTCATCGCTTGAAGACAGGAAATAAGTCGGCAAATACCAAACATGACCCAAGGCTATGCAGGCAAAGAACACAGCAACCCAACGGCGCAGACGGACAGGTGGCGTGATGTCAGGAGCGAAAGCATTACCCCGACGCAGCAACAGATAACAGCTGGCTATCAAGGCCATCACTGTCACTCCCGCGTAAAACATAATAAAGAAAATATCTTCCCGTATCTGATCGTACATGATTGTTTTATTTCAACAGTTTCCTATCTTCATTCCCTTCCAGCACCTGCATCTGCTGAATGGCTATCTGATTGAGTTTGACAAGACGTTCTCCCTGTGGCACTCCGTCATTGATCAGTACGGCATTGATATTCTCCATATTCGAGAGGCAAATGAGTTCGTTGATGGAAGCATAATCACGGATATTCCCTTTCAGTTCAGGATGGGCTTCGCGCCATTGCTTGGCCGTCTGCCCGAACATCGCCACATTAAGCACGTCCGCTTCCTCTGCATAGATGATGCTGGCTTGTGCTGGGGTGATTTCCTCTGGAATCAAGTGGCTCTTGATGGCATCCGTATGAATGCGGTAGTTAATTTTTGAGAGCTCTCTTTTAGCAGTCCATCCCAATAATTCCTGTTCCTTGGCTTTTAGGCGTTGGAACTCCATGACAAGGTAAAGGCGGAACTCAACGGAAATCCATGATGCAAACTCGAAGGCTATATCAGTTTGGGCAAAAGTTCCTCCATAGCGTCCCGCTTGCGAAACAATCCCAATAGCATTGGTGGCTTCAATCCAACGAGTAGGCGAAAGCGTGAAAGCATTCAAACCAGCCTCTTTTCTAAACCCCTCGAATTCGAGGGGGTTAAAATTTGGGTTGTGAAGAGTCTCCCATATACCAAGAAATTCCACGGTATTGCGGTTACGCATCCAGTTCGCAATAACTCCGTTGGGGTCTGTGGCGTTTTTCTGCCTGGCGATGTCTGTGATGCTAATGTAATCTATACCATCTTTTGACATAGTCTTGATAGCTACATCTTTAACGATAATCTCATTCTTCTTTGCCATAGGATAGTCTCTAATATAAATTATGTGTGCAAAGGTAGCACAAAATCATAAGACTAAAGAGGAATTAGCGAAAAATCCTCCCAAAGTTTTGTAATCTCATATATTCTGTGTGCCTTTGTCCCCGACAATGAGCCATTCTTGCGTCCCTTTGGTAGCAAGCGAGCGGAGCTCGAGCGGAAACAGGCTGGTGGCTCAGCGTCGAGTGGTCTTACAATACGCATATCGCGGCAGAATACGGAAATCAGAAGGTTTCCAAATTGTAACCTCGAAAATTGCGTTATCTCCCAAACCTCCGATAAACAAAGATGGTTTGAGATTTCTTCCAAAGTTACGAAAAATCGAGCGCAAAAGAAAGAAACTTGTTTCTTTTTTTGCCGAGATGGAGTAAGTTCGCCATCTTTGATGGCAAAGTTACGAAAAAAGTCTGTAACGAAAGACGGATTTTGGAAGATTAACGCAAATTGTTTCTTAGAAACGGTTGCAAGAGAAAAAATGCGGTCCCTTTGACTTCGGGCCTACAAATGGAGGCCGAGGCCCAGCATCAGGTTGTTGGGGTAGTAGAAGTCGTACAGGCTATAGCCGATATGGAGATAGGCCTGCTGCATGACATTGATCTTCAGGGCGAGGATCTCGTAGAAGCCTTTCAGATCAAAGGTATGGGCATTGACAAAGTTATGGCCAATGCCAAAATTGATGGTGAAATAAGGCATGACGAACTCAGTACGGGCGGAGAGTCCCAGTGCCACCTTCTTATACCAGGGCGCCGTATAGACATCGGGATCGGTGCCGATGGTTCGCGGATCATCGGCGAAGGCCTTGCTGTCGATCTCCACATTGGCGCTGCCGTCGTAGGAGCCGTCGAGCGAGACGCCGACATTCAACCAGTGGTTCACATGATAGAGGGGATTAAGGGTAAAGCCGATGACACCATAGGTCGTGGGCAGGGCATAGGCCCCCTCGTCGGTCTCGACGCCCTTTTTCTTCCAGGCACCGTAGAGCGTCAGATCCCAGCCCCAATGACGCTTGAACGCCGGTAAGGGTACAGCTGCAGGCCGACGGCCGCTGCGATTAAAGTAGTAAGCCACACTCGCCCGTGCGCCAGCCACATTCAGACCAGCATTGGGAATCGCGGTGTTACCATTGCTATAATGGGTAATGGTGGCACCGACATTCAGGTCCCAATTCTTCGAGATCATCCAGCGCAGATACAGGTCGGCATCGATATAGGCCGTCATCTTCGAGCCGATGACGCGGTTCTCGGGATTGTCGCGCCAGTCGTGGGCTTTCCATCCGTAGGTGACACCGAAGTCCCATTCGTAGTTGAGCGACAGTCGCGGCGCAAGCGTCTTGATGGTGGCTCCCTGGAAGATGAAGAGCGACACGGGGTGGCCCAACTGGGGATTGAAATGATGGAAGCCCAGTCCAACGCCCTGATACACACCTTTATATATCTGAGCCTCGACAGAATTCTCCGGTGGGGCGAAGGCATACTTGATGCGCCCCACAAAGGAATGGTTCATCGTGCGCACCTCGGGATTGTTACCCCTGAGGAAAGCGTTCGTATGCAAGATAAGTCCGGAGACAGCATCGGCCTCGATACGGTGAACAGGCAAACTGTCGCGCCTGAGGCTGAGGCTGTCTTCAGACATAGCAGTAGCAGCGACGGAAAAGACCATCGCTGCCAATGTGAACAGCATCCTGCGGAAACTGCGGATTCCTACTGCGGGATGAGCAGCCAATTACTTGTCGCTTTCTGGTGCCTGTCCGATGAGATCCATGAACTCGTCGAGCTTCGGCGTAATGATAATCTGTGTACGACGGTTGCGCTGCTTTCCGATCTCGGTATCGTTAGAGGCAATGGGGTTGTACTCACCACGACCACCAGCAGTCAGGCGCTTCGGATCAACACCGTAGTCGTTCTGCAGGGCCTGAACAACAGAAGAGGCACGCAGCGTGGAGAGATCCCAGTTGTTACGGATGTTGGTCTTCTTGATGGGCACATTATCGGTGTTACCCTCGATCAGCACGTCGTAGTCTTTGTAGTCCTTGATGATCTTGGCAATCTTTGAGAGGGTCTCGGCAGCACGGCTGTTGATCTCGTAAGAGCCGCTCTTATAGAGCATGTTGTCGGCCAGGGAGATATAGACCACACCCTTGAGCACCTGCACATCGACCTCCTTGAGTTCCTCCTTGGAGAGTGAACGGGTGAGGTTGTTGGTGAGCACCATGTTCAGCGAGTCACTCTTCGACTTCACCTCTACCAGATGACGGATATACTGATTAGACTCGTTGATCTGATCCACCAGTTTCTCGATAGAGATATTGTTCTGGCTGGCGTTAGTCAGACTCTTGTCGAGCGACTCCTGCAGCTTGGCATACTTGGCCTCAGCAGCCTTGAGTGCCTGCTGGAGTCCCTTTTGCTGATCCTCAAGGGCCTGGATACGGGCATTCTTACCTGCCAGATCCTCTCTGGCCTCCTGCAACTTCTCGGTCAGCGATTTATTCTCCGTCTGGCAATTGGCCAGATCTTTCTTACTGGCACAGCTTGTCATCAACAAACCGGCAGCGATTGCGATAAACAATACTTTCTTCTTCATACTTTGTCGTTTTTTTAGTGTAACGAATGCAAAATTAGTGAACTAACTGAAAAAACAATAAAAAGATGCTTGTAATTAGAATTATTTTAATTAAATTTGCAGTCAAAAACCAAATAACAGATGAAAAATATCAAATTCCTACTCATGGCAGTACTGAGTATGGTTGTTTTAAACACACATGCCCAGATGCTTGCAAAAGGCGTCTCAAAAGAACTCGCCGACCATCGAAAAGCTAACATTAGCAATGTTGTCTACGACCTAACCTTCAACATCCCCTCCGACCCCAATCAGCGGGTTACCGGTAAGGCGGTCATCAGGTTTGACCTGAAGGTGAGAGAAGACCTGGTGCTCGACTTCCAGGGCGACTTCGACGGCACCTGCTACTACTTTACCGGTAAGAAGGAGAATAAGCGTCGCGCCGCGGAGGCTTTCTATCAGAATGAGCACATCATCATTCCGATGAAGGCGCTAAAGGAGGGAAAGAACAAGATTGAACTGAACTTTACGAGTCTCGACAAGGCCCTGAACCGCAACGAAGACTATATGTATACGCTCTTCGTGCCCGACCTGGCACGTTCGGTGTTCCCCTGCTTCGACCAGCCTGATCTCAGAGCCGTCTTCGTGACCACACTCAATGTGCCCAACGGTTGGAAGACGATGACCAGCGACAATATCTGTCAACTGCCCACCTATCTTTATTCTTTCGTAGCCGGAAACTTCAACGAGAAGACCGGCAGTCGTGAGGGTAAGCCCATCCGCGCCCTTTATCGGGAGACTGATCCCGACAAGGTGGCACAACTCGACAAGGTGTTCGACGAAGTGGGACAGTCGGTAAAATGGATGGAAGGCTACACGAGTATCGCATGTCCCTTCCAGGAGTACGGTCTGGTGATCCTGCCCAACTACCAATTCGGCGGCATGGAGCACCCGGGTGCCATCCAGCTGAGCGACCGCCGCGTGTTCCTCGAGAAGAACGCTACCCAGGAGGACGAGCTGGCACGTATGGAACTGATAGCCCATGAGACTGCCCACCTGTGGTTTGGCGACCTCGTATCGCTGAAATGGTTTGAGGACGTATGGGCCAAGGAGGTACTGGCCAGCTTCATGGCCGCGAAGATTACCCGCCGCCATTACAACACGGTAGACCACGACCTGAATTTCCTCAAGACCTACCAGAATGCCGCCATCTGTATCGACCGTACGGAAGGCACGCATGCCATCGCACAGGAGCTGAACAATCTGAATCATGCCTCGCTGCTCTACGATGACATCATCTATGACAAGGCCCCTGTGATGATGCGTATGCTGGAACAGGTGATGGGTGCCCCGTCGCTTCAGAACGGTCTCAACAAGTATCTGGTGAAGTATCAGTTCAACAATGCCAGCTGGGATGATCTGCTCACGATGCTTGACAAAGAGGCACCCAGTGCAGGCGTTCGCCGTTTCAGCGACATCTGGGTGAAACAGAAAGGCATGCCTATCATCAGCACGGCCTACAGGAACGGAGAGGTGGTCGTCACACAGACCGATCCCTTCAATCGTGGTATCTTCTGGCCCCAGAAGTTCCAGGTGAGAGCGATCTACGACCTCGGCGAGAGCAAGACCATCACGTTTGACATGCAGAAACCCACGATGACCTACAGGCTCAACAAGCGTCCTGACTATCTCGTTCCTAACTCAGACGGTAAGGGTTATGGCCGTTTCGCGCTCGACGACGAGTTTGTGAACAAGATGCCGAAGCGTCTGATCACCACCCGTAACGACCTGAGCCGTTATGCCCTGCTGCTGGCCATCCACGACAACTACCTGATGGGTAAGATTCCACCCTCACATTTCGGAGAGCTGTTCCGCATGATGGTGCGGGAGAAGAACCCGCTTATCATGTCGACAGCCATCGACCACATGTTCAAGATTGTGGATGACGTGAAGGAGGATCAGCGTGCAGCGCTGGAGCTCTGCGTGATGGACCTGCTCACCGAGAACAAGACCAAGGAGTGTCACCAGTTTGTCATCCGCAAGATGACCAACTACGCCTCATCACCTGAGGTGCTCGACCAGCTGGAGCGTATCTGGACCAGACATAACGACCCGCTGCTCAATGAACACGACTATATGGAGATGGCCTATCGTCTGGCGATCATGCACCCACAGCAATGGCAGGAGTTCCTGCAAACCCAGCGCGGTCGTCTGCAGACAGAAGAGCTGCGTAAGGAGTTCGACTATGTCAGTCGTGCCTGCGACCCGAACCCCGACGAGCGTACAGCCCTCTTCAACAAGCTGCTGCGCCCCGAGAACCGTCAGCAGGAGCCCTGGGCCATCCATACGCTCCGCCTGCTCAACTCGGACGTGTTCGAGCCACAGAGCAACAGCTATATCGAGCCGAGTCTGAAATCACTGGAGTATCTGCAGCAGACCTCCGACATCTTCTTCCCCAGCAAATGGATGAACGCCCTGATGGCTGGTCATAAGAGCAAGGAGGCCATTCGGATCATCGAGCAGTTCCTGACAGCTAACCCCAACTATCCCGATAATCTGAAGAACAAGGTGCTCTCAGCATCATGGATCCTGATGAAACAGGTGCCTTACGTGCCACGCGTGAACACGCCTGCCAAGAAAGCGACGCCCGCCAAGGCTACTGCGACAAAGGCTACTGCGACAAAGGCTGCCAAAAAGAAAACAACCAAGAAAAAGTAATAGAAACATAAATTATAGTAAAAGGTATGATACGCTTCTTTCAAACTCCTCAGAAGACGGTTATTGCAACTGAGACCGATCACAAGCTGAGTGAACAGGAAATCAAGGAACTCAACTGGCTGTATGGCGAGGCTACAATGCTGGATGCAGACAAGCTTGACGGCTATTTCGTCGGTCCGCGTCGCGAGATGGTAACCCCCTGGTCGACTAACGCCGTAGAGATTACGCAGAACATGGGTATTCAGGGCATCAGCCGCATCGAGGAATATTTCCCCGTCGACAACAAGGATGCAGAATATGACGAAATGCTGCAACGTATGTATAACGGTATCAATCAGGATATCTTTACAATCAACATCCAGCCAGAGCCCATCAAGTATGTGGACAATCTGGAGGAATACAACGAGCAGGAGGGTCTGGCCCTCTCACCCGAGGAAATAGACTATCTGCACGGACTGGAAAAGCAGAACGGGCGTCCGCTGACCGATTCTGAGATCTTCGGTTTCGCACAGATCAACTCCGAGCACTGCCGCCATAAGATCTTCGGCGGAACGTTTATCATCGACGGTAAGGAGATGGAGAGTTCGCTCTTCGCGATGATCAAGAAGACCACCCAGGAGAACCCCAACAAGATTCTCTCGGCCTATAAGGATAATGTGGCTTTTGCACAGGGACCTGTCGTTGAGCAGTTTGCCCCGAAGGATCAGAGCACCAGCGACTTCTTCCGGATCAAGGATATCGAGAGCGTGATCTCGCTGAAGGCTGAGACGCATAACTTCCCCACAACAGTAGAGCCGTTCAACGGTGCTGCTACGGGTACGGGAGGTGAGATCCGCGACCGTATGGGCGGTGGTGTCGGTTCTTGGCCGATTGCCGGTACGGCAGTGTATATGACAGCCTATCCCCGTCTGCACGATGATGAGGGAGCGGCACGCGACTGGGAGGATATCCTGCCCGTGCGTCAGTGGCTGTATCAGACACCGCAACAGATTCTGACCAAAGCATCAAACGGTGCCTCAGACTTCGGCAATAAGTTCGGCCAGCCGCTGATTTGTGGTTCTGTGCTGACCTTCGAGCATCAGGAAGGTAAAGAGAAGTACGCCTACGATAAAGTGATTATGCTGGCAGGTGGTGTCGGTTACGGCACCAAGCGCGACTGTCTGAAGAAGGAGCCTCAGAAGGGTAACAAGATTGTCGTGGTTGGCGGTGACAACTACCGCATCGGCCTTGGTGGCGGTTCTGTGTCTTCTGTGGATACTGGTCGCTATAGCAACGGTATCGAACTGAATGCCGTACAGCGTGCCAACCCCGAGATGCAGAAGCGTGCCTACAATCTGGTCCGTGCCCTCTGCGAAGAGGATGTGAACCCTGTAGTGAGTATCCACGACCATGGTTCTGCCGGACACCTGAACTGTCTCTCAGAGCTCGTTGAGGAGTGTGGCGGTGAGATTGATATGACCAAACTGCCTATCGGCGACAAGACGCTTTCGAGCAAAGAGATCATCGCCAACGAGAGTCAGGAGCGTATGGGCCTGCTCATCGACGAGAAGCATATCGAACACGTACGTAAGATTGCCGAGCGCGAGCGTGCCCCACTGTATGTGGTCGGTGAGACAACGGGCGATGCCCACTTCTCGTTCAAGCAGGGCGACGGTGTGAAGCCTTTCGACCTCGATGTGGCTCAGATGTTCGGCCACTCGCCGAAGACCATCATGAAAGACAATACGGTAGAGCGTCACTACGAAGACGTGACCTACAGTCAGGATCAGATTGACGAATATCTCGACCGTGTGCTCCAATTGGAGGCTGTGGCTTGTAAAGACTGGCTGACGAATAAGGTTGACCGAAGTGTGACAGGTAAGATTGCCCGTCAGCAGTGTCAGGGTGAGATCCAGTTGCCATTGAGCGACTGTGGTGTGGTCGCCCTTGACTATCGTGGTGAGAAAGGTATCGCTACCGCTATTGGTCATGCCCCTCAAGCCGGTTTGGCAAATCCTGCTGCAGGCAGTATACTCTCTGTGGCCGAGGCCCTGACCAATATCGTCTGGGCTCCTCTCGCCGAGGGTATGGACTCACTGAGTCTCTCTGCCAACTGGATGTGGCCTTGCCGTTCACAGGAGGGTGAGGATGCCCGACTATATGCTGGTGTGAAGGCGCTGAGCGACTTCTGCTGCGACCTGCATATCAACGTGCCCACAGGTAAGGACTCGCTCTCATTGAGTCAGCAGTATCCCAACGGTGAGAAGATCATCTCTCCGGGAACCGTCATCGTGAGTGCCGGTGGCGAGGTCAGCGATATCAAGAAGGTGGTATCACCCGTATTGGTGAACGACAAGAATGCCTCACTCTATCATATCGACTTCTCGTTCGACGAGCAGCGTCTAGGCGGTTCTGCCTTCGCCCAGAGTCTGGGTAAGGTAGGCGACGATGTACCTACGGTGAAGAATGCCGAGTACTTCGCTGATGCCTTCATGGCTGTCCAGCAGATGATCGAGAAGGGTTGGATTCTGGCTGGTCACGATATCTCGGCCGGTGGTCTGATTACCACCCTGCTCGAGATGTGCTTCGCCAATACCAAGGGTGGTATGCATATCAATCTGCACGACATCTGCAAGGAAGGTGACATCGTGAAAGCACTCTTCGCAGAGAATCCAGGAGTTGTTGTTGAAATCAGCGATGCGCACAAGCAGGAGTTCAAGGACTTCATGGAGGAGATAGGTGTAGGTTTCGCCAAGATCGGCTATCCCGTTCCCGAAGCTCGCACCATCGTGGTAAAGGCAGGCGACACGGAGAAGACCTTCGATATCGACGCCCTGCGCGACACTTGGTACAAGACCTCCTACCTACTCGACCGCAAGCAGAGTTTCAACGGTAAGGCTAAGGAGCGCTACGAGAACTATAAGAAGCAGCCGCTGGAGATGAAGTTCCCCAAGAGCTTTACTGGTAAGCTTGCACAGTTCGGTCTGAACCCCGACCGTTGGAAGAACGCGCAATCGGACAAGAGTCAGGCACCTAAGGCTGCCGTTATCCGTGAGAAGGGTACCCAGTGTGAGCGTGAGACGGCCTACTGTCTCTACCTTGCCGGTTTTGAGGTTAAAGACGTCATGATGACCGACCTGATCAGTGGTCGCGAGACACTCGAGGATGTTAACATGATTGTGTTCTGCGGCGGTTTCTCCAACTCCGACGTACTCGGATCTGCCAAGGGATGGGCCGGTGCCTTCCTCTTCAATCCGAAAGCCAAGGAGGCACTCGATAAATTCTATGCCCGTGAGGACACACTGTCGCTCGGTATCTGTAACGGTTGCCAGTTGATGGTGGAACTCGGTCTCACCGGAGCCAAAGGCGTCAAGATGTTGCACAATGATTCGCATAAGTTCGAGAGTGAGTTCATCTCTCTGAGCATTCCACAGAACAACAGTGTCATGTTCGGCAGCCTCAGCGGTTCCAAACTTGGCATCTGGGTGGCTCACGGAGAGGGTAAATTCTCATTCCCCGAGGCAGAGGACCAGTACAACGTGATCGCCAAATACAACTATGCCGGCTATCCCGCTAATCCTAACGGCTCTGACTATAACGTGGCAGGTATCTGTTCAGCCGACGGTCGTCATCTCTGCATGATGCCTCACCCGGAGCGTGCCGCCTTCCCCTGGCAGAATGCCTGGTATCCCGCTGACCGCCGTAACGACGAGGTAACCCCATGGATTGAAGCCTTCGTCAATGCCCGCAAATGGATCGAGCAGCGATGAACATTTACTGGGAATCATTTAAGACCTTCTTCAAGATTGGCATATTCACCCTCGGTGGTGGATATGCCATGATTCCTTTGATAGAAGAAGAGGTGGTGACCAAGAAGAAATGGGTATCGAAGGAGGAGATGCTCGACCTGATAGCCATCGCCCAGAGTTGTCCGGGTGTCTTCGCCATCAATATCGCTACCTTCATCGGCTACAAGTTACGCAAGACACGTGGTGCCATTGCCACGACCATCGGCACAGCACTGCCCTCGTTTCTGATCATCCTTGCCATCGCGATGTTCTTCAGTCAGTTTAAGGATAATCCCTACGTAGCGGCCATCTTCCGGGGCATCCGTCCTGCAGTGGTAGCCCTTATTGCCGTTCCTACCTTCCGCCTGGGACAAAGGGCCAAGTTGAACTGGTACACCATCTGGATCCCCATCGTCTGCGCCCTCCTCATCTGGGGCCTCGGCGTTTCACCTATTTATATAATAATAGCGGCTGGCCTCGCTGGCTACATTTACGGTCGATAAGATATGATTTTCTTGAGTCTCTTTATAACATTCTTCAAGATTGGGCTCTTCGGGTTCGGTGGCGGCTACGGCATGCTCTCACTCATCCAACACGAGACGGTAGAATCCTACCACTGGCTCTCGACGGCTGAATTCACCGATATCGTTGCCATCTCACAGATGACACCAGGCCCTATCGGCATCAACAGCGCCACGTATTGCGGCTATACTGCCATTCACAATGCGGGCTACGGTCATCTGATGGCTCTTCTAGGCTCTGCCACTGCTACTTTCGCGCTGGTACTCCCCTCGCTCATTCTGATGATCTTGATTAGCAAGATGTTCATGAAATACATGAACACCCATATGGTACAGTCGGTGTTTAAGGGACTGCGCCCTGCTGTCGTGGGGTTGCTCGCAGCTGCCACACTGCTGCTCTGCAACAAGGAGAATTTCTCTACGCCCTACGAGAACCCCTGGCAGTTCTTCATCAGTTGCGCCCTGTTCATCGCCACAGCCATCGGCACAGGCTACCTCAAGATCAACCCTATCCGGATGATCTGCTATGCGGCCTTTGCGGGACTGCTGTTGCTCTACTAGTAGCCTTACTTCGACAGTTTCTGCACGTATTTCACGGGCTCACCCTCACCTTTCAGCACATCAGCAAATGACTGTGGGGCAATGGTGACCGGGCCGCGCATAAACTCCGGGATGTTATAACTCCGCATAAACTGACGATGATAGTCGGGATCGGCACAAGGCAATTCAAAGGGCTTTGTGCCATTTCCTTTTTCGTCGACATGGGCAAAGAAAGGCCGGGTGTAAGTACCATCGTCACGCCGACTGCTGAAGACCACCCAGCGGCCGTTGCTCGACCATGAGTGATAACTCTCCGTATCCGATGAGTTAAGACCTGGCGCGGGCTTGGCCTCACCGGTCTGAAGATCCATCAGCCAGAGGTCTGCATCATGGTGCCAGATATGGAACACACCGAATTCTGCCAAAGCGAACATCAGATAACGGCCATCAGGCGAGATACGCGGCAGGGTTGCACTCTTATTGAGACTATCGGCTGCAAAAACGAGTTCACGAGGCCCAAATGCCATCGTCTCAGGGTCAAAGCTCTTGCGATAGATATTGTATTTAATCTGCGGCGAACGACGGACGATTTCCAGCGTTCTCGTTCTTGCAGAGAAATCGCGCTCGAAATGCGCACTACAGTAGTAGAGCGTCTTGCCGTCGGGTGTCCAGGCAGGAAACACGTCGAGCTCGGTGCTGTCATTCTCCAAGTTGGTCACCTCGCCCTTGTCGATATCATAGGCGATAAGGTCACTTGATGTATCATATACTTCAATCTTATTGGCATGGGTGGTATGGAAACTCTGCAACGTCTTGTTCGTAGAATAGACAATGAGTTTCAGCCAAGGATGCCAGGCAGGATAGACACCAGCAGAGAGGATGGAGTCGTTGCGCATATTCACCTTCTTGATCTTGCCGTCGTAGGCAATGACAGTACCACCGCTCTTCTGACGGGCATGGAACTGCATGCGCTCCGGGTTATACTGCTGATAGTGGTGACAGTTGATACACTGACTCTCCTTCTCAAAACTACACAGCATATTGTCGTAGACGACGCGCTCATCATAGTTTTCCAGACAGCGCTGGCTGATAGTGAGCGACTCGTAACTGACGAACGAAGGGTGAATCAGTCGGTAACTCAGCCAACTGTCGATACTATCGGGCGAAACGAAGATGTTGAAGGGTTTATAGTGTGTCCACTGGTCAGCCTGTTGGGCATAGACATCAACGGTGATCTTGCCACCTTTAGCCTTCTCAACGAGCGTGCGCCAATCGTCAGCATCGGGCTGGGCCTTCCCCTGACAGATAATCTCCGCATCCCCAGCGGCGAAGCGGGCAATCATATCATCGGCAAGGGTGTCGAGTTCGAAAGTTAGCGGTGCCATATTGACAGGTATGGTCACGTCGGTATAGTCAGGATAGATCTTAGGCAGTGACTTGGAATCGGTAAACGTCTCGGGAACTTTAGGACTTGTGCATCCCACCAGCGCCACACATAAATATAATAATGCTCTTGCTTTCATAATCATCAATATTCTGCCAGTTCTGACATCGTGGAATAGTCATAGAAATAAGTCTCGCCAAAGAAGGGATAGAGAGCCTCGCGGGCTACCTCCACCTTACCGTCGCTATAGCGTTTAGCTTCGGCGGCATAGCGTTCGAAGGTCTCCTTGATACCCGCATCGAAAGGCATTCTATCGAGGTTAGCACGTCGCATCATCTTACCATAGAGGTAGGCAGCCTCCTGATAGTAGCGGGGCACATGACCATCGGGATGCAGGCGGATGTAGTTCTCGAAGTGATACCAGAACTGCTTCAGGTCTCTGGTCCAGAGGGTAGCCAGCAGACACTGTTCCTGGAAGATGGGATCGCTGATATCGGTGCTCTCCGCCAACTCAGTCATCAAAAACCGCTCAACAAAGCCCTTATCACCGCCAAGGGAGTTGGCATAGTGCATCATGTGGGTAATGAAGCCACGCTCGGGATCCTGTGCGAAACGCTCGGGATGAGCGATAAACATCTCGGCCTCCTCAGCCCAGTCCTTATAGAATAGTGTCTGTTTCAGCAGATTGAGATATTTGCGGGCTATGGGCTTGTCGCGTTCCAAAAGGGCACAGTTGGCCAGCAACTGATAATCCTCCACACGGAAGCCGAACTCCACACCCATCTCCATACAAAGACGGTTACAGTAGTTCAGCTGACCATACTGATAATAAATCATAGGGCCTACCACCATCATCAGACGCATGGGGAACGGCGCATCGTATTTCTTGGAACCGTTACGATAGAGGCACATCGCATCACCCTGTTTGCCCAAACGACTCAGGGCGAGGTTACGCATCATCACAATGGCCCGCGTCGGTTCTTCGGGTTGAATAGCAGCCACTTCCAGTGCGCCCAGCCAGTCCTGCTGAGCGATACGGTGCTGCATAGCCAGTTCACGATGGTAGTTGCCGTCCTTCATCCAGAAGGTATAGACACCTGCCGCAAGTACAACGGCCACGACTGCCTGACTCACCCAATAATAGAGCGATTTCAGCTGTTTCTTCCCCTCGCCTAGCCTATACGTCACAGCGAGCACCACAAAGAAGAGCAGCAGCAAGTAATACGGTATATAATAAGTGTGGTAGTCCTGATCCACAAAGTAAAGCGGCAACTCTGCCCACAGGCTATTGGCCAGATTGGTTTCATGATAGACGTAACGATAGCAGAACAGCGTGACGAAGATGATGCTCAGCACAGCCACCACACTGTTGACTGCAGCCTCTGCCTTACGCGAAGAGAGCCGCCACGACCATATCCCCATCAACAAGGCAGCAGCGAGCCCATAGATGCCCATCAGAGGATAGCCAAAAGCACAGACGACGAAAATGGTCAGCGTCCGCAGATAATACTTCTCAGGCACACAACGGAAGCCCCACAATAGGGCTGCCACAGCCGTCGTGCCGATGGTAGATACGAAGAAATGGCCACGCAGTTTCAGGATATAGAGCCAGTAGCCCATATCCATATTCGTAAGCAGCAGCAACGCCACGGGGATCAGCATCAGTATCGCCCAGCGGTCTGAGATGCAGAAGGCCCTTTTCACGATGGCCATCAGAGCAAGCCACCAGCCGCAGAGCATCAACATACCCAGCCAGGGGTAATAAAGGAACTGCGTGAACCATGTGCTCACCCATGTCAGCAGACCTCCCGGTACTACCAACTGTTCCTTCAGGAACAACGACGAGTTGAGAAAGAGATTCTTCTGCTGCACCTTCCACAGCAGGTCGCTCTCAAAATAGAGTACGGCACCGGCCATTACCACCAGTGCCGCCACCCAGAGGATGATCGCCAGATGCTTTTGTATTATCTTCATACTTGTTGCACTTATTTCGGTGCAAAAGTACACAAAATAATTTGAATATCGTCCCTACAGCAGAAAAAATTATACCTCGGGCTCACTTATCGGTGCATTGTCCTGCTGTTGGTTGTCTTGTTGCTGTTCGTTCTGCTGTCGGTTATTCTGCTGGTTTCCCTGTTGGTTACCCTGCTGACTGGGCTGCTGGTTGAACTGCTGACCACCCTGCTGATTGAAGGATGGACCGTCTGACGGCTCGTCGTAGTCAAACTGGTTCTGGTTCCTCTCCTTATTCATGTTACCGAAGTTCCAGCTCAGGGTGATATTCACCCGCGGATCGCGCCAGTTCTTCTGGTGGCGGGTAAAGGTATCGCTCGAAGTGAAGTTCTCCCATTGACGACTGTTGAACACGTCGCGCCAGTTGATGCTCAGGGCGAATTTCTTGTTAAGGAACGACTTACGCAATCCGAGGTCGAGTGAACCGTTGGGTCTGCGGTAACCCTGAGTGATAGCCCCGCGCGAACGATAGTTGCCCGTGGCCTGCAGCGAGATATCGTAAGGAAGCATCAGCGAGGCAAGCAGTCTGGCATCCCATGAGAAGCTCTGTTCGGACTCACCTGTGACGGTCTGACCCATGATTTGGTAAGAGAAGCCATCAACCTTATAGTAATAGCCATTAAGGGTCGTCGTCAGGTCGAGGATACGGAAGAGTTTGTCCTTCATGATCAGTTCCAGACCTGCCCGCTGATTCTTTGCCACATTCTCACTGGTCATATACATGATGCCATCGTCACCCTGATAGCGGATGCGCTGGATGACATCAGTCGTCGGACGATAGTAACTGCTGATACTCAGTGTGTGGTTGTCCCACGTCTTCAGGAAGTTCAGCGAGAACGAATTGGTGTACTCCGGCGTCAGTTCGGGGTTACCAAACGACACCATCGAAGCGTCACTTGTATTCTTAAACGAGTTCAACTGTCCGCCCCAGGGCCTGCGCAGTCGACGGGTATAGTTCAACTGCAGTTGGGCAGTCTCCGTCAACTGGTAGTTAAGGAAGAGTGACGGGAACAGTTGGAAATAGTCTTTCTTAAAGGGCTCATCGCGTTTCTGAGGGTTGTGTTCCTGCTCGTAGCTATAGCTTTCGGTGTTCACCTTCCAGTATTCACCTCGCAGTCCGCCCATGATACCCAGTTTACCGATAGAGGTTGTTACGGTGGCATAGAGCGCATGGGTATCCATATCGTAGATAAAGCGGTTGTAGTAGGCCTCATCGAGCGTCTGGCCCTTGCCCTCCCAGTTGCTGGCTACCCACGACTCCATAGGCGTGTTCTCATGCGAGAACCGACCGTTATAGCCTGCTTCCAGTTTCAGGTTATCGGATATCTTGTTCTCATAGTCGAGTTTCGCCTCCATCGAACGGTTACGCACGTGCATCGGACGATACTGATAGTCATAAGTCACCACCTGCGGTTCTGTATACCAGATGGTCGAGTCACGGTAGATATTATCATTGTCACTGATCCAGCGGCCCATCGAGAAGTTGGCCTTCAGTTTGTGGAACTCTGTCCAGTTGTGCTCATAGCCGATCTCACCGTGATACATGTGCATATCGCCATCGCCTGTGTTCAGACGGTACATCATATACGAGTCTTTTGCTGCTCCAATTGTACCGTAATGATAAGGTGTACGGCTCTCATTGTCGTTACGACCCTGCATAGTCATACCAGAAATGGTGATATCGTCCTTACGCGTCAGGTGCCATGTCAATCCCAGTCGTGCGAACAGATTCCGTCCGCCATTGTCGCTCTCACTCTCATAGTTCTGATACTCATGGGTCTTTAGGTACTCCTGTTCACTCAGACTGCCGCCACTGCCCTTACGCTTGCGGAAACCCAGGTTGGCAAAGGCATCGAGCACACCGCTCGAGTAGTTGAAGTTGCCACCTGTATTCCAGCCGCCTGCATTGTTAGCTCCTATACGCAGCGAACCATAATAGCCTGCCTTGCGGTCACGTTTCAGGACGATGTTGATAATACCAGCCGAACCTTCGGGCGAGAACTTCGCACTTGGGTTGTCGATCACCTCGATACGCTCGATGCTCTCTGCCGGTATCTGTTGCAGGATCTCTCCACGGTTGTCACTCGTCAGTCCAGAGGCCTTGCCGTTGATCCACACCTCCACACTCGAGTTGCCACGCAGTGAGATCTCACCGTCGGTCGTTACCTCGATACTCGGTATCTGTTCCAGCAACTCCGAAGCCGAACCACCTGCAGAAGCGATCATCTGGTCAACGGTAAACGTCTTACGGTCTACCTCTAGTTTCATCTGCGACCGCTGTCCCGTCACTGTAATCTCTGAAAGCGTCTTGGAATCCTCATGCAGATAGAGGGCATTGAAATGTGCCCTTCGGTTATCAGGTGAGATGGTAAACGAGCGATTCAGATCCTTATAGCCCACGTAAGACACTGTCAGTTCATAGCGTCCGTCGGCCAATCCCGTGATATTAAACGCACCATCCATATCCGTGATGGCCCCTTTCACGAGCTTGGAGCCCTGAGACACACGGATATTCACAAACTGCAGCGCCTCGTCGGTCTGCCTGTCAATCACCTTTCCTTTCACTACGCCCTGAGCCTCCGCTCCAAGAGCACACCATATCAAACTTAATAGCAGTACAAATCTAGTCATATACCTATAAAGACGCAGCAGCTGCCCGAGCGTTTAATCGGACAGCTGCTTTTTTTTACGCAACACTGTTGCTTTTCAGTATTTCACCTGGGTACGATGAACGATGATATCGGCATTTTCCTTTTTCATTGCCGATGTCCACCACTCGTCGCTAACCATCGTCTGGCTCTTGTTTCCGGCATTGCGATCATACCAAACCATGAAGTGACCCCATTTTGCGCCGGCTTCCCAACATTCGGCGATATCGCCCTGAGGCTTACCCGTCTTGTCGTTGCCGTCCCAGCCACATTCACCCAGCACCACCATCTTATCGGGATAGGTGGCCTGAATCTCCTTGAACTCCTGTGCATTCTGCGCTGCTGTGTAGCCATAGAGATCGCGGGCTACCATGTCACAATAGTCGGCTCCCGGATACCAGTCGGTATCCTGATTATAGGTCGTACTACTGCCATTATAGTTCTGAGTGGTCCATATCCAGATCAGGTTATTGACACCTTTCTGCCTGAAGTAGTCGAACATGGCTACCCAGAGTTTCTTGTAAACATCAGCACCCTCATAGCCCCACCAGAACCATGCTTTTGTCCAGTCTGCCTGTTGCTTGGCAATGGCGTTACCAGCTGCCTCGTGGAAAGGACGCCAAGTAGCGGCGATGCCGGCCTCCTGGAGTTTCAGGATAACAGCAATCACGCGGTCCATCTGTTCGTAGAAGTACTGATGCTCCCACGTGCCTTCCTGCAGGGCATTTGAGGCACGGAAAGTTGTCTCACCAGGTGAGCAGGTGACACCGCTACCGTTCATGCCTGGCTTTGTACTTTCGTTGACAGGTACATTGAAATGCCACATCAGCTGCACGATACCGCCTTTGTCTACCCATTCCGTTACGGGGGTGATATCACTATAGTTAATCCAGCCGTTACCATCGGGCACACAGATATGGATGAAATCGTAACAGTTCATGGCTGGCCATTTGCCTGTAATCTCCTTCTTGATCTTATCGGCGAGCGCATGGTTCCAGTTCACATCGGCCATCACACTTGAGATAACCCGCTTGCCGTAGTTATTACGGAAATAGCGATAGAGCTGGCGGGCTGCATCGGTAGTGCCTGCTACAGGAGTCGTGGCAATGCCGTCGTTCTCTGCATCGATAGCGATACTGGATACTTTCACGGCCTGTCCCCCGACGGTCAGCGTACCATCGGTCTGGGAATAGGTCATCGTGCCGGCTTCAGAGGCGCTTACCTGCTGTATGCCACCATCAGCATCAACAACCGTGACCGTCTGGGCTGTCATGAAGACAGTAGCCATACAAGCGGCTATCAGAGTCAATAACTTTCTCATCTTACTTGCACTTTTTGAGTCGTACTGCCTTTTCTGACGATATAGATGCCCTTCTTCAACGGTGCACCAACAGGCAGACGCTGACCTTGGATGGTATAGACAGCATCGTTACCGCCTGCCACAGCATGGATAGGAGCAATACCGGTTGTCTCATCGCTATTTGAGAAGTTCATCGAGGCGAGACTGCTGAGCGGCAGCGTCAGCGACTCGTCGGTGTAGGCATTGCGGGCAACGAGATTGTCGTCACTGAACGACAACGTCAGTCCAACTGCAGTCAGAGAGGTCTTGCCACCGTCTGCCCCGACGATGGTCAGATAGGCGTAATCCTCGGCACGGACGACGGCAAGACCTAAAAAGGTGAATAATAGCAGAAGTACGCTTCTCATATTACTGGAGTACAATCTTCTTACATACGATACCCGCACCGCAGATCACGAGACCACCAGCATTCAACAGCTGTTCCATATCGTCGGCTGTGAGCTTCGTCTCAATGGTTGTCTGTGAAGGATCTGGCGTGGCGTTACCATCGGTGCCCCAGTCTGCGGTAGAGGGCAGCGCAGCCCAACTACCGTTACCGAAGCGGATGTTGACATAGCCCACTGACGGATCTACCTCATAGTAGAGTCTCAGAGAAGTGCCGGCAGAGACCTGACTCCAGTCATAGCCGCCCCAAGCGAGATCCTGAAGACCATTCTCCCAGCTTCCCAATGAGAAACTGCCACTCCAGATGACGTTCTCAGAGATTGACAGCGCAACCTTTGTCACGGTGAAGTAAGCACCGCAGATCACGAGACCGCCATTGGCTACCAATTCGTCGATCATCTCCTGTGTGAGTGACACAGTGAACTTGGTATCTTCAGCCGTCAGATCGTTCACATCAGCGGTTCCAGGCAGTGCTGCCCATGAGCCATTACCTACACGGATCTGAGACCAGCCCTGCGACATATCAGGCGTCACATAAACGGTCAGTACCTGTCCTGGCTTCACTGTCGACCAGTCATAGCCACCCCAGGCGAGATCCTGCATGCCGGCATCCCAGCCGCCAATCGTAAAGCTGCCTGCCCAGATGGCCTCCTCAGGTGCATCGCTGTACATCATCAGCTTATGAGACACTGAGATAAAGCTGTTCTGGACAATCTCAAGGTTTCCATCAGTCATATCATCGGGCACTGTGAAGGTCAGCGTATTGCCAGAGATGGTGTATTCGGTATCAGCCAGAATACCTGAACCAGGCAGAGAGATAGATGCGATACGGTCGAAGTTCTCACCTGTTACGGTCACCTTGTCGCCTGCTCTCAGATCCTTATCCGGAGACACCTTGGTCACAGCCAGCGTGGGCAGCGTCACCTCATCGGTGGTAAGCGATGCACCCGAGTAGAGTACCAATGTGATGGCACCCGACTTCGTCTCAGCAGGAATGTTAGTCGTCAAGGTCTTATGGTCATCGGATACGGTAAACTCGCTGGTGACACCACCCGGGAACATCACCGTCTCAACCGTGTGCAGGTTGGTACCGCTGATCTGAACCTCCTGTCCGAAATCAGCAGCCTTCACGCTCAGACCAGCATAGGTGGCAGAGAGCACCTCCAGCGGTGTCTCGTATGTGTAAGTCCACTCGGCACCGTCGTTGAATGTGATCTCACCACTCTCTGCAGCCAGGGGCACGAGGAAGCGTACCTCTTTGCGAGATACATAGGTAAAGTCCTCAGCCTTGACGGATGCACCCGTCACACCACTGGTGAACACGGCCTCATAGATGTTGTAGACGTACTCACCCTTCACGGTCACCTCGTCGCCGGCATTCAGACCAGTTGTCGGACTGACAGACTCAATCTCGATAGGCTCCTCGAAGGTGATGGGTGATACGGAGGTGGCAACGGCTTCGCTGCCTACCATCAGTTTAATCTGTCCAGGCACGGAGGCATCGGGCACATTCAGGTAGAGGTCACGGTCGTCTACCTTGTTGAAGGCCGATTTCTCTACGACAGCCCCCTCACCGGGGAAAGCTACGCTCGTCACCTGGGTCAGATTGGTACCTGTAATACGGATCTCATGGGTGCGGAGGACGGGTGAAGGACCGAATGCAACGAGGTTCACGCCCGACTTGTTATACGGATTGGTATCCAGGTTGTCCTCAGAACACCCTGCCAGTGATAGCCCAACGAGGGCTACCATTGACAATGTGAAATATCTATATAACTTGTTCATACGATTCATTGATTATTTGTTAGGAACTACACGAATGTTGTCGATCTTGATGATCGGGTTACAGTCTACACCTTCAGGCAGGGCCGTCTTATCGTTATAAGCGCCCTTGATGACGAAGATATTGAAACTGCCGAAGTCAGCGGGACTTACGAAACCGTTGCTGAGCTTATTGCCGTCGAAGTCGTAGATGAAGTCGCTGAGCGGCATCGTCACTGTGGTCCACATACCATTGGTATGGTAGAGCTTATCGTCATTGTCCTTCCAAGGCATATAGAGTCCGCGAGGCAGGGTTCCCTGTGTGTGGAAGAAGGTGTTGTTACATCCGCCGAGCACGTTGCCGTAGATATCCTTCACACCTGCATTACCCTGCGAGATCTGGGTCACGTCGCCGAAGAAGATCTGCATCGGTGCGGCCGACCATGGATTCTCCTCAGGAATGCACAGCTCGAACTTCAGGTTCAGGTTCTCGAAATCGGTGAAGTCTGCCAGATCGCTGATACGCACGTATTCGGCATAGTTCTCGGGATCAGCCCAGTTACCAGCCCAGTACTCGAACGAGAAGTTACCGTCATTCCAAGCACCGTCGGCTCCCATGGCAGCACCGCCAAGCAGCAGGTAATTGCCCGAAAGCGAAGTCTCGTCAGCGAGGATGTCGCGGTTATGCCAACCGTGGTTGCCCAGCACAACACCCGTCTTACAAGGTGTATCGAAGTCGAACAGCATACCGCGTGAGTCGCGATACTTGAAGGCACCCTTAGTCTCACCATAGATAGAGGTCACGCTGACCTGCTCTTCCGGTACATCTTCGGGCATAGTGAAGGTGATGCGGTTCTTGGTGATGCTCTTGATGGCCGAGCGCGGCAGCGTATAGTCGTCGCCGAAGTTCACGGTTACGGGGAAGTCTGCATAGTCGAGGAAGTAGTCACCGATGATGGCCACCTCTTCACCTGCCTCTGCCCATTCGTTCGTCATCGAAGCCACCACGGGTGCAGGAATGACCACATGGAAGTCGTAGGTTACGGTATCCTTGCTGCTTGTGGCCAGATAGATCTTATCGGTCACACTGCCAGGAATCTCGTTAGGAATCGTCACAATCAGGGTATTGTCTGTCATATAACTGGTGTTGAGCACCGCAGCCTGGTCATTGAAGAGCAGGCCCGTCACACTGCGCAGGTTCTCGCCGACGATACAGACGGTGGTCTGCATGGAGGCAGACGTGATGATGGAGTCCCTTGAAGCGGCACTCACAGGACGGATGAACATGACTGTCGGCTTGCCGTCAGCAATCTTGTAGGCATCCGGCTCGTCCTTACAGGATGTAGTTGCCAGTGCGGCAAAGCCTACCAGTGCAAGGCTGAGGCGTTTGATGATCTTATTTGTTTTCATTGCTTGTTTCATTTATGGATTAATAGCTGTATTCATTTCTCACATCGACATGGATGGGCTGGGCATTGCTGCCGAGGTTCGGATTCAGTGCCACATCTTCCGTCGGATAAGGCAGGTTAAAGCTGTTAGCCGTCACATTGGGGATGGGGGTATCCGTGTCATACTGGATATTCGTAGGATCCCAAGTGGCATAGCCCGACTCGTAATAGGTCTTGTAGACCTCGCTGCAGCCCCAGATGGCGTTACGGCGCTGACTGGTCAGTTCGGTAATACATGCCTGCACATCGTAATAGGCACGGCGCACGAAGTCATACCAACGGTCGCCCTCGCCTGCCAACTCCAGACGGCGCTCCTTCCAGACATCATCAAATGTCAGTTCCGTCTTGTCAACAGCCGACGCAACAGAACGCTGGCGAACAGCGTTGAAGGCAGCCAGAGCAGTGGCACTGGTGGTTCTACCCTGCAGCACCTCAGCCTCAGCATGTACCAGATAGACATCAGCCAGACGCAGGATATGGGTGTCGAAGGCATATTTCATGCGGTCGGCAGACACGCCACACTCAGCGATATGGTCTGCATTGTCACCATAAGCATGCTTCACGTTCTGTACACCGCATGGGCCTTGGAAGGTACCTGTGGCAGCCGGGTTATAGCTCTTGTCGAAATAGAACTTCAGGATATCGAAGCCCTTCTTGCCGTTACCCAGGTCGTGATCGCGCCAGAAGTAGTCGTACACATCGCCGGCACCCATCATGGTACCCTTACGGCGCACGTCGGTGTCAAGGCGCTTAGAGGGATTCTCTGTCACATCATAGCCAAAGGCATCCTGAAGGTCGGCAGAGGGACCACCCCAGCCACCCCAGCAGTCACCGAACTCATCGAAGCCCTCGGGCATCAGGTCGCTCTGCTGTGTGTTCTGGCAAGTCCACTGGGCACCAACCGTCCAGCGCCAGGCAATCAGACTCTCATCAGAGAAGTTGTTCGAGCCGCGGAAGATGTCTTCGAAGTTCTCCATCAGCGTACGGCCGGAATTGTTGATCACGTCCAACGAAGCTGTAGAGGCACGCTGCAGATAGTCGTTGTTCAGACTACCCGTCACACCGGCTGCGGTGAGCAGCACCTTGGCATACAAGCCCTCAGCGCAGTAGAAGTCGATACGGCCTTCTGTGCTCTTGGTCCTAGGCAGCAGTTCCATTGCCTTTTCCAGTGTCATCAGGATGTATTCATAGACATCTGCCTTCTGAACCTTCGACAGCGAGTTGTAGTCGCCTGCTGACAGGTTCTGAGAGTTATCGTGTACGATAGGTACATCGCCAAACGAACGAACGAGGAAGAAGTAAGCCATTGCCTTCCAGGCCAGACACTCACCCATGCACTGGTTCTTCACGTTCTCTGAGGCCGAAGAACTCTTGATGGAATTGTAGACCGTATTGGCATGACCGATCTCTGCCCAAAGTGAATACGACATATTGACCAGATCCTGATCGGTACCGTTCACGGAGAAGTTCATATAGGGCGACGAACCCCAGTACATATTACCCGACATCACCTCGCCGATCTTGATGAATCCACGCTGGAAGTCATACCAGGGGGAGTTATAGAGGTAATTCACGCCTCGGATGCAAGATGCATCATCCGTGTAGTAGTTCTCTGTGTTGTAGTTGTCTTCCACCGGTTTCTCCAGGAAGTCCTCACAGGATGTCATGCCCAGCGTCAGAAGCATGGCAGCAGCTACATTCTTTATATATGGTTTCATAACGTTTCTTGATTATATGTTGATACTTTAGAACGATACACTTACGCCGAAGGTGCAAGATGTAGGCGACGGGTAGCGACCATTGTCGAGTCCGAACACATTGCTTGAGGTGGTCGAAGCACCGATTTCAGGATCATAGCCGTCGTAACCTGTGATGGTCAGCAGGTTGGTTGCATTCAGCGTCAGACGGAGATTGGTCAGACCCCACTTGCGGATCAGCTTCTGATCGAAGGTGTAACCCAGCGTCAGGGCCTTCAGGCGAACATACGAGCCGTTTTCGATATAGCGTGAGCTCCAGGCATCGTTGTCGTTAGGATCGTTGATGGCTGCACGGGGCAGACTCTTTTCGCCAGTCGTGATGACATTGTCGATGTTGTTGTACCAACCGTCGGCATAGACACCGTCCTTAGGCTGCAGACGGGTACGGTCGTTGATGTCGTCGATCTGGTTTGTCCAGGGCGAGTTCATGTGGGTCAGCTTCATCTTCATATAGTTACCTACCTTGTTGCCCACGCTTCCGTTGATGAAGATGTTCAGGTCGAAGTTCTTATAGACAAATGTGTTGTTCCAACCGAAGGTGAACTTAGGCAGCGGCGAACCGATGTTGGTCTTATCGTTCTCGTCGATCACACCGTCACCATTCACGTCCTTATACTTGATATCACCCACATAGGTGGTGTTCTTTGGATTGTACTTGGTAGGATCGGTGCTCCACGACTTCGAGCCGTCGGCATTCTCCACGATCGGGTTATTCTGCTGCAGGGTGTTCACGGGCGAGCTCAAAATATCCTCAAACGACTGGTAGATTCCTTCCACCTCGTAGCCGTAGAAGTTGTAAAGGCTCTCACCGGGCACCGAGCGGCTCACCACGTCGGTCCACTGGCCATAGCCGGGAAGGGCCGTGCTGCCTGCCAGACTCTTCAGCTTGTTCTTATTGAACGAAATCTGGAAATCAGAGTTCCATGAAAAGTCCTTGGTCTCAACGGGTTTGGTGTTGAGGGCGATCTCAAGACCGGTGTTCTCAATGTCGCCATAGTTACCCCAGGGGGCTGCGAGAGCCGATGAACCGTTACCCTGTGTACCCATGATCGACGGCAGGTTCAGCATCATCAGCATATCCTTTGACATCTTCTTATACCAGTCCAGGACGAGGTTCACGCGACCGTCGAAGAAACCGAGGTCTAGACCGATGTTGATCTGCTCCTGTGTCTCCCACTTGATGTCGAGGTTCTTCAGGTTGGCGGGACGATAGCTCTGTCCGAGACCCGTTGCCATGATTGACATTGAAGAGCCCCACTTGTAGCCACCGATATTCGAGTTACCGGTCTGACCCCATCCGAGACGCAGCTTACCATTCGAGAGCCACTTGACATTCTTCATGAAGGCCTCGTTGGAGAAACGCCAGGCCACTGCGACAGAATGGAATCCGGCCCAGCGCTTGTTGGGACCGAAGTTTGAACTACCGTCGTAGCGGAAGGTATAGGTAGCCAGATAGCGATCATCATAATTATAGGTTTCGCGCGTGAAGAACGAAGCCATCGACGATGAGCCGAAGCCGCTGCCTACCAGAGGCTCACCAGTACCAAGGGCAGGGTTATGCACCTCGTCGTTGGGCAGGTTGTTGTTCTGCAGCGAGATATAGTCGTATTTCGACTCCCAAGCCTCCTGTCCGAGCATGGCGGTGATGGCGTGCTTGCCGAAGTTGTTGCTGTAGGTGACATAGTTCTTCAGCGCCCACCAGGTGTTCGAGTTCTTCTGCATGCGGCTGGTGTTCGAAGAACGGTTCCAGGTACCCAGATTCACCTTTGGCTCGTAGGTCTCACCTTTTGAGGCACCGATATCGAAGCCTAGCTCCGTATGCCAAGTCAGGTGATTGATGGGTGTGATATCAGCGAAGATACTACCGTTCAGTTTCTTACGTCTCAGCAGGATCTCGTCCATCATGGCCAGTGCAATGGGGTTCGGGCTGGTAAAGCCTTCCTTCGACACGTGCGAGTAACCGCCGTTGATGTCGTAGATCTGAATGTCGGGAGGTGTAGTTAGCGAGTAGGTGATGATACCTTCCTCTGAGTCAGCCTGTTTCAGGTCATCCTTCGTCTCGGTGTACGACACGTTCAGTCCCAGTTTCAGCCACTTCTTCAGCTGGGCATCCAGATTGGTTCGTACGGAGAAACGGTTGAAGTTACTGCCGATGATGGTACCTTCCTGATCCATATAACCGCCTGAGACATAATACTTCACAGCGTCTGATCCACCCTGGGCACTGATCTGATGCTGGTGCTGCAGCGCCGTGCGGAAGATGGCATCCTGCCAGTTGGTACCCTTACCCAGAATAGAAGGATCACTATAGATCTCGTCGGGCTTGGCAATCTCACCCTGCTGAGCCATATCGTTATAGAACTCGGCAAACTCGCGCAGGTTCAGCATATCGAGACGCTTGTTCTGACGGTTCACGGAGAATGAGCCGTCGTAGGTGAACTTAGCCTCACCTGCCTTACCGCGCTTGGTCGTAATCAGCACGACACCGTTGGCACCCTGGGCACCATAGATGGCCGTAGCCGAAGCATCCTTCAGCACCTCCATCGACACGATATCCTGCGGGTTGAGCGTAGAAAGCGGAGAAATGGTTGACACCGAACCGTTACCCAGGGCATCGCCCAGACCGAAGTCGGCACCCGAGTTGCCCTGTCCCTGGAAGATCACACCATCCACCACGTAGAGCGGCTCAGCTCCAGCGTTGATGGTAGCCTGACCACGCACACGGATACTCGATGAAGAACCAGGGGCACCAGAGGTCTGCACGGCACTCACACCCGTCACACGACCTTGGAAACTCTGGTCGATGTTCGTGATGTTCGCACCCTTTATGGCCTTCTCGTCCATCGTGGCTGAAGCACCGGCGATATCGCTCTTCTTCATCGTACCATAACCTACGACCACCACCTCGTCGAGCACCTGACGGTCTTCCTCGAGCGTGATGTTGTAGTTGGTCTGGCTAGCCGTGATCTTCACCTCTTTATTTACATAGCCAATAAACGACACGACCAGCGTCTGGCCGGGATTGGCATTAAGCGTGAAGTGTCCGTCGAAATCGGTAGCGACACCGTTCGATGTACCCTTCACGACAACACTGGCTCCGATAATGGGGCCCTGAGAATCGACTACAGTACCTGTAATCTTTTTCGCCTGCTGAACGTTCTGAACGGCTTCAGCGGCATAGGCTTTAGGCGAGAAGCACAATCCCAAAAGGGAGAATGCGCCCACCAACAGCGCTGTCTTTCTAAAGTTTTGATTCATACAAGTTGTGATACAATTATTGTTAGTTTAATAGTTACTTAGCGTAAATTTCGCTGCAAAGGTAATGTGTTTTTCCGAAATACCGTTTGCTTTTCTTGACAATCATTAATACTATTTTGACATAGCCCCCATTTTTAACAGAAAATCCCATGTTTTTTGCTAATAAGTGTAAATTACACAATATTAATTTGCAAGTTTAAATTATTATTTCTATCTTTGCTCCATCAAAAAACAAAAGACACTGAAGATATGAAATTATCTCAATCCAAAAGCTCAAAGCCCTCTGCATTATCGCAGACCTGCCAGAGGTCGGCTTTCCTCCTGATTCTTGTAAGTTTACTAATCTTAGCAACCTCTTGCTCTAACGAAGACAAGCCCATTGAAGAGCCGACGCTGAAAGGCGTCATCTCGAGCTATAACGAGTACGACGGAGCCATGCTGGATTTCACGAAAGCAGACATGGACAAGGCCGGATTCACGCTCGGCGACGTCATCAGCATCACTATCGATGACAAAACATTCGCCATGCCTTACTACGACGGCTACTATACCCCTAGCGGAGAACTGCTGCTCGTGGCTTATCCCAGCTATCCCAGCATCTGCTTTACGGCCTGCAACACCGGACTTCCCAAGGAACTCATGGGACTGGAGGGGCACAGCGTCACCGTCAAGATGAAGGAAAAGGGTGGTTGTCTCGACGTGCAAACGGCCATGAGCCTGACATACACCAACAGCCGAGACAAATATCCAACTCTCTCCAACGCAGAGTTTGCCAATGCTCGCGCCGTGAGTACCAGCAACATTGCAAACGGCGTGCTCTACCGCTGTTCAACGCCGTTCACCGACGAAATCTGCCGCGACAACTATGTATCGGAATATCTGGAAAGCCAAAAGGTCAAGACCGTGCTGAACCTCGCTGACACAGAAGAGAAAATGCTGAGCTACGACATGCCTCCTTTCAGCCGTACACTCTGGGAAGGTGGTAACGTGATACTATGTCCGCTGAAGGCCGACCCTACGGCTGACGACTTCAACAACCGACTGATAGCAGCCCTGAAGGAACTGCCATCGCGCCCAGCCCCCTATGTCGTGCATTGCATAGAGGGTAAGGACCGCACCGGCTATGTTTGTGCGCTGCTTGAAGGACTGTGCGGTGCAACGTATGAGGAGATAGTTGCCGACTATCTGGTCACCTATTTTAACTATTATGGCATCACACCGGAAACAGACCGCAATGTATGCAACACCTTAGTGTCGTTGAAACTCAACCCGTGCCTGATGTTCTATGCCGGCGTCAGCGATGAAGCACAACTGCCAAGCGTCGACTATGCCAAAGCTTTTGCCAACTATCTGCTCACTCACGGTATGAGTCAACAGCAACTTGACGCTCTGATTCAAGCGCTGACGGTGAAATAAAAATTTCCGAACGTGAAGGACCTTGAGCAGTAGTACTCGAGCTCGTTCACGTTCGGAAATGTAAGCAAGCTTCCATTTCGCTCACTTACGCACGACCTTGAGCGGGGCTCGAGCTCGTTCACGTTCGGAAATGCAAGCAAGCTTTCATTTCGCTCACTTACGCACGACCTTCTTATTGTTCTGGATGAGGAGGCCACGGGAAGACTCGGTGGCAGGAGTGCCGTCGAGGTGATAGATGCGGGCGGATTCCTCAGCATCAAGCGAGGTTCGGGTAGCAGCGACCTTCGTGGAGCCACCGGTCTTCTCGGCGAACTCTGCACGGGCCTTGGCTAACTGGCTGATAAAGCGCTCATGGTTGCGGATGAGCTGATAGAGCACGCTACCAGTCAGACGACCTGCATCGACATCGCTCTGCCAGTGGTAGCCGGCAATGACGCGACTCTGGCCAAACTCATAGCCACGAGCTAGCAGTGCTTCCATCGCCTCGTTGGAGGTGTTTATGTCTGCCAGCAGCAAGGCTGCCGTCCATCCGAGCACGGTATGTCCTGAGGGGTAAGAGCCTTCGTAGCGGTGCTTCTCTTCCTTCTCAGGAACAAGGGTGCCTTCATTATAATAGGTATAGGGACGCGTACGGTTGAACTTGGCCTTCGCACCTTGGTGGATACTGTCGCACGAGGCACAGACATCCTGCAGGATAGTGTAGATCTCAGGCGTGCCTTCCTTGGTAATCTCGAGTCCGAAGAGGGGACCGAACTCAGCGATGATGGTCTCCATGCTATACACGGCATCGCGCTGCGCCTGGGCAGCACGAGCCTCATCGAGACGCTGCAGCTTGCCCCAGAGGTGCTGTGACTGATCAGCCACAAATCGGGCTGACTCAAAGGCAGGGGGAGGTGGCAGTATCTTGGTCATATCAGGCAACTCGGCCTTGGTAAAATACGCATGTCCGTTCTTCTCGTCACCCGCTGCAAAGACATGGGCGGCACTGCTGAGCACAAGTGCTGCAGTCAGTAATGCTAATCTCTTCATATATATCACTTTACAATAATCTTCTTACCATTACGGATGTAGATACCGGGGCGAGCAGGAGCGGTGATGCGGCGACCCTGGAGGTCGTAGATGGCATCGTCGGCTACATCGGCACTACGGTTAATGCTGCGGATAGCGGTGTAGGGTGATGTGCAGTAACCCCAGACGGTGACACCGCTCTTGGCAAGGGCCGTGAAGGCAGCAACCTTGTCATCGGAAGGCTCTAGGGTCTGCTCCACCATTACACCTTTATACTCGACCTTATCAATGGTGAGGATGATATAGCTTGTACCCTCGGTGACAGCCCAAGTGCCCGTCTTGTCGCCTGTGATGGTGCCGTCGGCATTCAGCTGTACGGCTACGGGCTTGGCAGCCTCCTTCTTGGTGTGGTTGAGCTTGTAGGGATGAATCAGCAGCTGATAGTCGCCTGCAATGTTGTCGGTAGCTATCTGCTGGGTAGTAGCGATGTCGGCACTCTTCACCTGTTCACCTGTATATTCGAAGGGAGCAGCCACGAGCCAGCCGTCTTCGTTCTGGAACACCTGATGTACACGTACCTGATGCTCCTCGCCACGGTTCTGGAAACGGGTGTGGTAAACAAGATAGGTACGGCCGTCTTCAGCGGCGATGATGGAGTTATGACCTTGTGAGCGCTCGCCGTTGTTGCCCTTGGCGAGGTTGCCCCAATCGGTATAGGCACCGAAGATATTGACACCACGGTTATCGTTAGCATCGGGACCGAAGTCGAGCAGATATTTGGGGAATACAGCATCGGTTCCTTTGGTATCTACATAAGGTCCGTCGGGATTCTCAGAGCGGAACACGCGCATCTGGTAGCCGCCATTATTGTAATCCTTAGCCACACCACCTGCAGCAAGACCACCATAGGTGACAAAGAGGAAATAGTAGCCACCGATATACTCGATATAGGAAGCCTCGCCGGAGACATAATAGCCACCGGCCACCTTCTTGCCGAAATAGGGGTCAACAGTGATGCCGTTGCCCGTGCCGGTAAGCTCATAGGTGACATCATAGTCACGCAGACCAGTCTGCTCATCGAGCTCGAGCATCCAGATGCCCCCGCTCCAGGAGCCGTAGCTCATCCATAGCTTACCGTCCTCGTCGTAGAACACACAGGGATCGATATTATTGGGCCAGCGTTCACCCCAGTTTCCTGGACCAGTGGTCTTCATCTTATAACGATCAGGCAAGGCAGACAGCTCTTCTCCCAAGACTATTCCGAGGTCGGTGTCCTTATAGGCATCACCCGTATGGAAACCGCTGATCACGATGGGTGCCTGATAGACGTAGGGTCCCTCGATATTATCAGAGGTGAGCAAGACGATGCTGGAGTACCAGGCTCCGCCATTGACGCTCATATACATGCACCACTTTTTCATGTTATCATTCCAGATGACATCGGGTGCCCAAAGGTTACCTGCTATGTCGTAATTTGCACTACCACGCTTCGACCAAGCCTGAGCGTTAAAGGTGAAATCATACGCTACACCGCCTTTCGTCACCTTTGTCACGGCAGGGGTGATGAAGGTGGTAGGATTGACGAAACTGCCTATCGTGCTCCAGCTCATCAGATCGGTAGTCTTCGCTGCTGCCCGGTGGGAGCCGAAGATGTAATAGGTTTGCGATGCAGGATCCCACACGATGCTGGGATCATGGACACTGGCACGCTTCAAATCATAGGCCGAGGCTGATACTGCCACCAGCACTGCCATCACACAAAACAGTAATTTCTTCATCTTTTCAGTAGTTTTTTATTTCAATGTTGCAAAGATACGAATAATCATTCAACCATACAAGTTTTTTCCCCTTTTTATTCTTCCCAACGGAGTACAGCTCCATTGCGACGGTCAGGATCGGCACCTGGGAAATCCATCGAATAAGGACTGCCCGTAGTGGGACTCTTGCCGATATACTTGTGAGTGCGCATCGACATAAGCATGAACTCGTGGTTCAAATAGTCCTGCCAGAGGAACACTTCGGCCTTCGACTCATCCGTCGTCAGACGTACATCTCCAGCAATGCCATAGCCAGCACAGAATACATAGCGGCCATCCTCACACTGGAGGATCACTTGTCCCTGTCCCTTGTCGATGATGCGGAAGCGGGTCTGTTTAGAGTTGGCGTTGACATCTGTATCATAGAGCAGCCCATGCTCCATCGCAAGGGCAGGCTTGCCAGTGGCGAGGTTGATGATACGGAACGACTTGCCATAGGGGATATTGCTGCTGCGGTCGGCCATCGGCTCCTCAACGGTAAAGTTGTCGAACTCTGCATAACCGCCTTTCTGTCCCTTATAGTTGAAAGCGAACAGCGCGTGTCTAGAACCCTGGAAAGAGATAAGCTGATAAGATAGCGGCATCTCGCGGCCTATCTGCTGATAATTGGCACCATCGAACGAATATTCGTAATGGGCTCGATCGTGATCGTAGTCGCCCACCATGCGGAGGTAGAGTCTGTCGCCTTCAAAGGCTGTGTCGATGGTATCGTTGGTAGCCTGCTCGAAACAGCGGAGGACGGTCTGCTTGCCGTCTTTGACAATGCCAATCCACGAACAGGGCACATTGATATTACCCAGACCAGCCACATCGCCGTCTTTCATACTCTTGGTATAGAGTTCGACAGTGGCAACAGAAGTAGGACCGATGACCCGCTGGGTCAGTGAGTTGCGAGCCCACATCAGCTGTTCGGCAGGCATTGCCTGTAGACGAAGACGACCATTACGCAGGCTCCACTTGCTATCGTCGGGGTTGTGGTTCCACTGCCAGACGCGGCCTAAAGTCTTGTCATTGAAATCTTCACTGCGGGTATAGGGAGCGAACGGTTGCTGCGACATGACAGCAGACTGGACCTGTGGTTTGAACCAAGTGCGGGGTGCACGGCCAAGATTACCCTCAAGGCCGAGCATAGGCCATCCGTCTTTCCAGGTGATGGGAGCGAGGGTGACGGTGCGGCCTATCGAGTGGAAGTCCATCATCAAGAGCGCCCACCACTGGCCGCTCTGATCCTCGACGATACCACCCTGATGGATGTTCGTACAGGCGGTGGCATCCTTGTCGACCTCGGGGATACCGAACTTGGTACCATCATGACCGATGCGGTACTGCTCACCCTGCGGTACCTCTGTCAGCGAAGCAGCATGGTAGCCGAAGGTCTCATCGGCAGTGATGGTGATGGTCTCATAAGGCCCCCAGATGCTCTTAGAGCGGCTGCAGAGGGTGCGGCCATTAGGGCGGTAGTCAGTAGATATAAGGTAGTACATGCCATTGATCTTATACATGTGGTGGCCCTCGCCGACAGCACTGCCCTCGGGGATAATCGTGCGCTCGGTCTCCTCAATGGGGCCACTCATGTCGGGCTTCAGTTCGGTACACTTCACCTCACCATAACCGTGGATAGCATAGATCTTACCATCGTCGTCGAAGAGTACGCTGAGGTCATAGATACGACCCTGCATGTTATGGTGCTGCCATGGCCCACGGATATCCTTGGCGGTGTAACACTGCAAGCCTTTGCCGTTGATATTGGTAAAGACGTAGAACTGGCCGTTGGCATAGCGGATGGCGGGTGCCCAGACGCCCTGACCGTAGATCTCCTGATGATTCTTCAGCGAGAAAGCGTCATCCGCAAAGTCGAAACGGTCGAAGCAATAGGCGATATTCTCCCAGTTCACGAGATCCTTCGAGTGAAGAATCACGAGACCTGGTACGGTGTGCATCGTGGTGCCGGCGAGATAGTAATCATCGCCGACACGCAGGATGTCAGGGTCGGAAAACTCGTCGTAGAAGAGCGGGTTGGTAAACGTGCCATTGCCGTTATCAGCTGTCCACGACTTTGTCTGCGCTGAGGCAGTAAAAGATAAAAAGGTAAAAAGGCAGAAAAGCAAAACCCTAATTACCGTGTGTTTTCTATTGCAATTAATCATTATTATCTAAACTTATTAACCTAACTTTATATTGATTCTACTTTCTACCTTTTTTACCCTTTAGAGTTCAGGCCAGCCATCAGCGGTCCAGCGGATAGGCCGTTGGATGAGGATGGAAGCACCCTCGTGGGCGATGCTGTAGCCGTGACAGATAAAGATGTCCTGATCGTCGATGTGATAGGCAGCACAATGACCTGCTGCCTCGAAGGCTTTCTTATCGCCTTCCAAAAAGAGATTACCACCACCATAGCGCATGTTGATGCCATTACGATCGAGATAAGGGCCATCGACAGTCTTGCTGCGGCCTACGGCCACACGGTAGTTGCTCTTGGAGCCCTGGCAACAATAATCCCAAGAGACAAAGAGGTAGTAATATCCTGCGTGTTTGAAGATAAATGGAGCTTCAATTGCATTGGGACCAGCGAAGTCGGATGTGGGATTCTTCGGCGGATTGGGATTGATGGGGAGCGCAGCCTTTGCATCGCTGTTGCCCAGATTATAACGGCGGGCGATGGTGCTAGGCTTTTCGCCCTTGGCAACATGCATCGTGGTATCGAGCTTCACAAGTTGGATACCATCCCAGAAAGAGCCCCACACGAGCCAGGGTTGGTCGTTATCGTCAATAACAAAGTTGGGATCGATGGCGTTCCAATTATCACGTCCCTCACGAGAGCAGACGATAGCACCCTCATCTTCCCAAACGGGGAAAGAAAGTGAACGATTGGAGAGCAGGCCTATCGTAGAGCCGTTCTTGCCAAAGGTAGAGCAGCTATAGGCGAGCCACCATTTGCCATGATACTTAATTACATCTGGAGCCCACACATGATGGCGGAAACCAGGTACGGAGTCCATCGTCCACTTAGGGATGACAGACATCACGGGCTCAGGATGAACGGTCCAGGTCTTACGGTCTTTTGAGGTCATTTGCTGGATACCCAAGCCTGTGGCGAAGATATAATAGGTGTCACCCTCCTGTGCCATCACGGGATCGTGCACCATCGGTGTATCGGTGGTGAAGGCCTCGCGGGGGAAGTGGTGGGGCTGCGCTACCAGCTGAGCAGGCAAAATAAGGGCTACCAGCGACCACATGATAGTTTTCGCTTTCATTGGATTGTTATTTAAGAAGAAAAGAGAAGGGGGCGGGCTTCACAAAGTCCGCCCCCGACATAAAGAATACTAACTAATTAAATTATATGGAATAACCAATATTTACTCGAATACCAGATGACTGCCATCCACTGTGAAACGGAAGTAGAGATCATCAGGATCAATAGTATTGATACCAATATAATCCTGAGTATAATCAACACCGTTTGTACCATGCATCAGCACCTTGACGTCTGCAGTGCCATCGCCATTGTTTACAATCTGGGCTGTACACTTAGCACCATTCATTGCATCACGCCAGACGGCCCATGCCTCATCGTCAGGCTGACCACCAGTTGCCGTACAAGCGGCATAACCATCACCCCAACCGTAGTTGTCGGCACGAACGACTGCATACTCTTTAGCGACATCAGCACCGTTGAGAACAATCACAAAGTTATTCCAGTTGCCGGCACCAGAAGAGTAGTTGGTGAAGTTGACAGTACATACCTGATGAGCCCTTACCTTGACATTTGCTGTATGAGCCGACCACCATGCAGCAGTGCAGTCAGGAGTTCCAAGTTCTGTGTCAAATACCAAATGGCAAGCATCCACAGTGAAGCGGAAGTACATATTATCCGGGTCAATAGTGTTGATACCATTGTACTCCTGAACATATTCTACACCATCAGTACCATGCATGACTGCCTTGATATCAGCCGTGCCATCACCATTATTCGTGATGTAAGCGGTCACCTTGGCACCATTCATTGCATTACGCCATGCAGCCCATGCATCATCATTAGGCTGACCACCGACCGGTTTACATGCAGCATATCCATCACCCCAACCATAGTTGTCGGCACGAACGACTGCATACTCTTTAGCAACATCAGCACCATTGAGAACAATCACAAAGTTATTCCAGTTGTTCTCTCCAGTGGTATAATTCGTGAAGTTCACAACCTTAGTCTCCTTTGGTTCTACCTTAATATTGTCAGTATGAGCAGACCACCATGCAGAAGAGTTATCTTCGGCGCCAAGGACAACCGGGTTAGGAACAACAACGGTCTGGGTAAATGCTGAGAGTTCATAAACCACACTAAATGTCTTGATTGCGACAACAGGCTTAGCACAGTTCTCACCTCTGAAGGTCTTATTATACACCGCTACCAATGTCTTCTGGCCTACCTCATCCATATTAGGAATAGCCTCAAATACAAGGTTCTCTGCAGTAACAGTCTTAGATACACCATCCTCAAAGGCAACATAGCCCGTCACATTTGCCATTGCATCCTCAAGCGATGTGCCTACAAGTACTTCACTTGGTACACCTGACAGTTCTAATGACAACGGCTGATGTTCAGCATTCTCATCAAAGGCATCAATGTTAGTTGTCCAGAAATCAATATAGGAACCTTCAACACAAATGAAACAACGAATATTCGTGTTTGATGCATCAGCATTGAGGTTTGGAAGTTCGGCCGTCTGGGTATAGGTCTTCTTTACAGTACCATTGTCCATTGTAACAATCAGGCCACCACCAGAACGGTCAACAGTTAAGTGAACCATGCCACCGAGTTTTCCAATGCCAGGGTCGGTATCTGTCTCAAAAGTAAGATTGCTCTGAACTAAACTACGATCGATGTGATCACCCCACTCGGAGTTGCCGCTTGGCTGGTTGTCATAACGGATGGCACCATACTCTTTATAAGTACGTCCACCACGCTCTGCATCACTACAGATAATCAGTGCAAAGTTCTTGTACGTATTCGAAGCATCAGGATTGATATGCAGGTCAAATGTTGCATCCCATATTTCACCTGCTGGAATGACATAGTATTTGGAGAAGTCTGCCCACCAACCAGATGAGAAGTCTGTTTGGCCAAATGTGTACAAAGGTCCAACCTCTCCAGCCTTGGCTTCGGCAATTGAATCGACTTTCGCTGAGAGCCAGTCGGGGGAGCCCACTGTATAAAGGTCTGCTCCCTCACAACTCGTCATAAGCATGAGACCAAGGGCTGCAGAACAGAAGGCTGTTGCTAATTTATTATATTTCATAATTGTTTCGTTTTACTTGTTAATGATAACCTTACCTTACTTGCTGAGATCAACCACAGGATGGATGGGCCAGCCATTTGTAGAATAAACACTTTCGTTGCTTGTATTTGTGTTAGCAGAGTTACCCACCAGTTTGGGGTTGGCATTGAGGATACCCTGATAGATGGGGATAAACTCATGACCTTCATGCCAGGTATCGAATGAACTCTTATCGCAATTCGGTTCATCTACGGGATCCTTCGGCGTAAAGGTGATTTCACCTGAATCATACTTAGACCTTACCCAGAAGTTGACGGCTCCATGCTCCCACAGTTGGTGCAAACGGGTAGAGTTATAGAACCATCCCCAACGGATGAGGTCGAAGCCACGACCGTACTCGCAACCGAACTCCTTCGGACGCTCAACGTTGGCAATCTGTTCGAACAGCTTGTCAGCAGAATCGAAGTCAGCGAGCTTCAGGTCTGCCAGACCTGCACGACTACGCACCTGGTTGATCCAGTCGATGGCCTGCTGTGTAGGACCATTCAGCTCATTCTCACATTCAGCTGCACGGAGCAGTACATCAGAGTAACGCATAATGCGGAGGTTGATACCACAGTGCAGACCAGTAACGACGCTAGAATAAAGGTTGGTACGCATATTTGTGTACTTTGCGATAGGCAGACCACCAAAGTTGTTGTTCGTCACAATATAGTTGTCGGCTGTCATAGGAACAGTAAAAGCCACGTTACCATTCTCAAAGCCTTCCCACTCAGGCTCGTAGGTTCCGATTGTCCAGTAAAGACGGGGATCGAGAGAACCGCTGGTAGTACGCTCAGCCTTGAACAGGTTGTAAAGCCAAGGTGAAGCAGAGAGGTCAGCCCATCCACCGAAGTCACCAGGTGTATAGTTACTCTCGATAGCGTGACCCTGTGTAGCGTTGGCACTAGTGTTCACCGGTGTCCATTCATCGTCAGTACCCTGTGAACCATAGTCCAGGAACTGAACCTCATAGAGGCTCTCATCATTATTCTCATAGGCAGGACCCTCACGGAAGTTATCACCGTAGTTCTTCATCAACTTATAGGTGCCATACTTGCCATTGATGATATCCTTCAGCACGTTAAGAGCTTTCTGCAGATTATCTTTTGTCGGATGCATCATCAGAGCACGGGCATAGAAACCAGCAGCAGCACCGCAAGTAGCACGACCCTTGGCCCATTCGCCACCGGCATCACGAGAAGGAAGCAGCGTCATAGCCTCAGTAAAATCGGACTCTGCCTGTTCAAGCACTTCATCGTATGAACTATTCTCAGAATAGAGTGTCTCAAGTGAAGAGTATTCTTCATAATCAAGCATCAACGTGGGGTTCTGATAATAACCTGCAAGGTTATAGTAGCTCAATCCGCGGAGGAAGTGAGCCTGACCAACCACACGCTTCATATCATCTGACAAAACTGAGTTGTCCTGACCAGCACGATAAAGGATATAGTTACATACATTGATTGTATAATACCAGTCACGCCATACCCACTGGTCCATCTCGTTATCTACAGCTGCGTTCAGATCATCGTAAGGCATATACCATACCTGAGAAGAGTTCCATACCTCATCACCACGGCAGACATCATAGTTGTAGCCTACACGAGCATAGGTTCCCTCCATACGGGTGTGATTATAAGCTGCGATGACACATTCCTCCAATTCCTTGGCTGTTGAGCCAAAGGTGCTTGCAGTCTGCTGATTGACGTTTACCACGTCCAGCTTATCTTCGCACGATGTCATCGTGCCAAGGCCCAGA